>Ga0209489_102334_pt1 | contig 38721 bp, 13 predicted proteins | sample SiratrowhiteBW_FD_187527 | JGI IMG/M metagenome (GOLD analysis project Ga0209489, IMG submission 187527) | Root nodule microbial communities of legume samples collected from California, USA - Siratro white BW (SPAdes) (version 2) | ecosystem: Host-associated > Plants > Roots > Nodule | place...
AACTTGCAATTGAAAAAAAAAAAAAAAAAACTGTGTTAAGCGGTTAAAGTAGTAAGGAGGTGCTAGTTAATGCATTAGAGTTTGCACATGACACATTAACTTTTGACTCAAGCTAAAACATGTAATATTATTATCATAAAAAGCATAGATGTTATAAACTAGCATTAGTACTTAAGGTGACTTTTCACACAAGCAAGAGTGGAGGTTTAGGTATAAACAAACAAGACCTACAAAGATACTACCTAATTCTCAACTATAGTACTGTGCCTTTCACTTATTTAGGAATGATATTGGGGGGCGGGAAGATCTAAGAAAAAAATAACTTTCAAAGAAATTTGTCACCACTTTCTTGCCATTGTTTTACTTATCTTTTTTCAAAATACCAAACAAAGGGTGTAATGACACAAGGAAAATCCAAAAAAAAAACTTTTTGTGGACTTCATTGAGGAAGTAAGGGAAGAAATATTACTTAGGTTAAATGGAAAAATGTTTGCAAAATAAAAGAAAGGGTGAATTTGGAGTTAAAGACATAAAGCTCTTCAATATGACCCTCTTAGCTAAATGAAAATAGGGTTAGAGATGAAGTCAAAAGGATTATGGAAAGAAATAACTGAATCCAAATATAGAATATGAAAGAGCTTAGCACATACAAGTAATCTAAGACTTGAATCAACGTAGTGGAGAGACATGAAATATAAATGCAATGAAGGCATGAAAAGGTGATGGTTAGATGAAAGTATAGAGTGGAAATAGCGAAATGAAAAAAGTATTAAGTTTTGAGAGGATAAGTGATGTGGAGAAACAACTTTCATACAACATTTCCCTAAACTACATGCAAATTATCGTTTTCAAAACAAAAACTTAAATGAATTGGGAATTTGGAGTGGTAATAAATGGGAATTTAAACTAAAATGAAGAAGGAATTAGTTTGAGTGAGAAAGACCTCATGTGGATGAACTACTGTAAGAAAATTATAGCAAAAGCATTAATCTTGGAAAGGGAATGAATGGATATGGTTGGATACAAAAACACAAGTTTTCACAGTTAAATCAACCATTAAAAGTTTACAAATTGTAACTATAGGGAAAAATAATGTGTACAATCTACTTTTAAAAGTTAAAGAATTACCATCAACATACTATTTTGCTTGGAGATAATTATAAATAAAATTTCAAAAATGATAATTTACATAAAAGGGATATAAGGAACCATTATGTGTACAATGTATGATGTAATGGAGAAATCCATAAATCACTTATTTTTTACATGTAAGGTGGCAAATTAAGTATGAAATATGTGTAAGGTTTGAAGAGGAGTGAGTATAGTTTTCCATTAGCTTAGCACAATTTAATAAAAATGGGAGCATGGTATGGAAAAGTGTATGGGTAGGTAGTATTTGGAATATATGGAAAAAAGAAATAATATCATCTTCAAGAATGGAAAAACATATGCAAAAGAAATATTTAGCATGACACAATTAAAAACATAGGCTTAGATTATAAATAAGTTCCTCAATGCAAAATCTTTTATACTTTGGCGTTTTAATACACTACAATCCATACCGTTTATGTAGTAATGGATAGGTAAGGTTAAAGGTTGTTCAAGAAGGAGTTGAGTAAAATAATCACTAGTAGAAAAAACACATTTTAAGGCGGGATATCATTGCGGTTAAAATGGAACCGCAATTAAAAATAACGCGGTGGTATTTTTAAAATTAAGTATAATTATACCAGCGCGGTTGACGCGAGAACCGCAATGATAAGGCACAAATATTTTAAAATTAAAAACTACAGGGAGATACCAACGCGGTTCTGAAAACAACCGCGTTGGTATCTGTAAAACAATTTTTAAATTATGTTGCAGGAGGATACGAATGCGGATCCCACCAGCAACCGCCTTCATATCCTCTTGCAAAATAATTTAAAAATTATTTTGGAGGATACGAACACGGTTGTTAGTGGGAACCGCGTTCGTATCCCTTTTTTTAGGTATCGGGCTCTTCCTCCCTCGCGCATGTCCTCTGTTCTCTCACCTTCCTTCCTTCTCCATTCCCTTTTCTTCTTCTTCTTTCTCCCTCACAGTACCCTCTGTTCTCTCCCCCTCCTTCACCATTCACTTTTCTTCTTCTTCCTCCTTCAGCAGCACTCCTTTCACTCACCATTCACGTTTCGCTTCGCCTTACCTCTTCTCCATCTCACTCATAGGTTACTCTCTCTCCACGGGCTTCCTTCTTTTTGTTAATTCCTTTGATTTCGCTTGAATTAATAGTTGTGATTGTTTTGTTGTAATTCAATAAATTGAGATTTGTTGAACGACAATAGGCCTAGCTTGAACGATTATGGAGCGATGGAGTCTGCTAGGGTTTTGTTCAATACGACGTAGAGTCGGTTCAGCGGAGAGGAACCAGATCTTCGAATTCTGGATGCAGTGATGCCAGACGAGGTTGTTCTGTTGGATACAAGGGCCCGCATGTTTGGGATGAGGGTTAGGATTGTATTGGCTGAAAAGAGTGTTAAGTATGAATACAAGGAAGAGAATCTCTCGGACAAGAGTCCTTTGCTTTTGCAGATGAACCCTATTCACAAGAAGATTCCAGTTCTGATCCATAATGGAAAACTCATTTTTGAATCTGTAATAATAGTGCAGTACATCGATGAGGTCTGGAATCGCAACCCTCTAACCCCTTATGAGAGAGCTCAAGCCAGATTCTGGATGGATTACATTGATAATGCGGAAGTGGAGAAAATGAGGGTTGAATTGGAGGTGAAGAGTTCTGCATTCTTGAGTCTAAGATTAAAGAGAAAAAGAAGCTTCTGGATGAAGTGAACGAGATTATGAAGAAAGAGACTGATGAGCTTGAGGAGCTGAAGAAGGCGGTTGGAGGCGAATTTAGAGAACCAGGCAATGGATTGGTTGTTGGCGCAGGAGAAGCAGCTGTCTGAGCTTCCGGAGCAGAGGGCATGTCATACAAACGCGGTTGTTAATAAACAACCGCGATGGTATGTTATGATTTTCATCGCGGTTTTATAACCGCAATTGTATTCTCAGTATTTTTTATCGCGATTACATCTATTGCGGTTCCGAAACCGCGCTTATAAGGTTTATACAACCGCAATTAAATATCTATTTTTCACTAGTGAATGTTATAATGAAGGTATGGATATTGTAGGTACTCAGTTTATGAACAATGATAAGTATAAAGTTGAAAAGTATAATCATATGATATAAAAGATTGAGAACAAGTCTTGTAGTTGTGAATGCACGTGAACAAGATACAACAAAATACTAATTGAAAAAGAGACAATAAGACTTTTTATGAGTTAAAAAGTGTAAAGTATAATTACTACAAATAAACAAGTACAATAGTAATTGAAAAACTTAAAAAAAATACAAAAGGGTGAAACAACATCATATACTAAAGGATAATAAAGATTAATAATAAATATGGAGATACAAATATATTAATACAATTGAAGTGGAAGAATAAAAGGAACTTTGTAGACTCAGACACCACACCAAGCACATGAAAGGTGAAGAAGAAAGAGATATTTAGTGAAAAAAAGAACAACATAAATCAATATTGATAATAAACATATAAGAAAAAAGACTAAATAAACTAATATAAATACTATGCATCTATTAATCCTATATAACTTTGATGTGATGACAATTTGATTATCTATGTAAGGTAGAACTTAGCATTCTATAGAACAATGTTAGAATATCTTAAATATCCCATTATTTTTTATAAAATTACTCAATAAAAGAAATTTACTATGAGAGTTTTTGTTTCTCATAAAAATTAATTTTCTTCAAAATATTATAAAAATAACATTGGAATTTTATTTTAAATACATAATTATTACTCTTTCCTCCTTCTCTCATAAAAGATGAATACTAAATATTTTAAAGATTATCCCTATACCTATTTTATATACCAATGTTACTCATAACATAGGTTAGCATAGACGTAAGTTAGTATAGGCGTATATACACGTAATGTTTAAAAAAAATCATATTTCGAAAACTCAAGTACGTATTCATATATATTATTCGTTATTATTTTATTTCATATAATTTAATATAAAATAAATATTTTATTTTATGTGTGTTATATAAACACTATTATATTAAATCATTATGAACTTGGCAGTCTTTCCAACCTATTTCCTAGTGCATGGCAAACACCAATATATATTATAACATTGCATTTATCTGTCCACAAAATGAGTCGTCCACAATATTTAACAATATTTAAGTAATTAGCTACGAAGGTAAATATAATATAATGATTAAGGAGAATAATATAGTATCTTATGATTTGTACATATCACACGTAATGAAAACCATTTGTATTATGCCTAATAGACGTGAGAAAAAAAAAAGTTATGATAAATTCGCAAAATCAACCTTTTCTATTTGTAAATATTACAGCATGCGAAAACATTATTAATGTATAACTCTCCCAAAAGGTCAAAAAAAATGATTAAATTTTGGTAGTTAAACATATCATTTATACATGGATTGACCTTGGTATGGTGCAAGATTTGCAGAATGGGTTATGGGTTCGTTCCTATCTAACTTTTGTCTAAGAGAACAAAGTTAGGTGACTGAATGGTTGGTCAATTTTTGGTAAAAATCTAAAATTGAAGTTACTTAACTCGTTAAAAGGTTTTATGGAAACCATAAACGGAAGCTTTGTTTTCTAAAACAATTATTCTGGCATGGTAATACACAGTGACAATTAAAGATGAAGAAGACAAATTTACCCCACAACATCTGAATATCTAATTGACAAAGTGGTAGATGGATCATTCTGAAGATTCAACATTGGTATTAAAAGTCGTGTTAATAATTTTTGCATTCAACCCATTGAACAATCTATTGTTTAAGCAAATTTAGTGTTGGAAATTCATGTTTTTATGCTTAGTATTTAATAAAAGAAAGAGGTTGAAGATGTTATACATGGAGTAGTGATAATTAAATTAGAAAATAAAAGTGATTTTTAAGAAATAAGTTTAATTTAATCTCATAAAACTGGTTTATAAGGTGATGTTTATATTTATTTATAAATTATTAAAATATCTTATTTCTAGTCGATGTATGTAAGGATTACGTGATAGTGTGTGATCTGATAAACCCAACAATTTTGTTAAGATAGATTTTGATATCATCTTAAAAAGTAGATTTTAAATTTAACTCAACGTTATAAAACTATAACGTATAAAATGAAGTTTGTATCCATTTATAATCTATCGAAGGGTTTGTGAATGTAAAATTTGGAACAATGATAAGAAGAAGTTTGATGGTTAGGGTAAATTATGAAAAATTAAAAGGAGAAAGTTTGATCTTTCCTAAAGATGCAAGGGATGGATAAGAAGAAGTTTGATGGTTAGGGTAAATTATGAAAAATTAAAAGGAGAAAGTTTGATCTTTCCTAAAGATGCAAGGGATGGATCGTGTATGGGTGGCTTCATGAACATGCATGCAAACAAAGGAATCATTGTGAGTTTTTGTCGTACAGGTTTGGCAAAGCTTACCTATCATACACACGTTTTTAGGTCAAGCGCTATAGACAAATGTTATTGGTATCGTATCAATGCACCCCACAAAATTGCCTTTTACAATCAAGTTAGGGGCCATGGTACGTGTGAGGCTTAAATCTGGCTTAGCTGGTCATTCCAAATGAAACCCATCTTTATCGTTTTGCTAAGTAAACCCATCACTATTTAGGTGAAAAGCAAAAAGTTTTCCAAATTAAACCCATCACTATTGAGGGTTTTCATCATATATGTGGGAATCCTTTTGCATTTGTTTCATTTTCAATCTCAAAGGATAATTAATTAAACACGGAATCAATTCAATTAGATGAATGTATAGAGAGAACAAAAAATGGTTAATTAGATTCATCAAGGTTTATCAAATTAAGCAACTACAGCTAGATGCATGCCAAATTCATCATAAGTGCATATACCCTTTTCCTTTTCTTTTATTTTGGTATTGTTGAGTAATTAGAAAAAGTGAAAATTAAATGTTTTTGTTATCAAGATAGTGCTACTCAAATAAAAAAAAAAAAAAAAGTATATGCATAGTGTGATCCAGTTTAAATAAAGTTACTAAAATAAGAGAAAACATTCGAAGTACTCTATTCTCTCAATCTGCAAAGAGTCAAACTATCTGCTAATGTTCTTTAATAATGAATTGACACGACAATCTAAAAATAACATCCATGACAGAACCATAAACTTTAGCAAAAAAAATCATGGTAGTGACCTAATTTTGATTAACTCTAATAGCCTACCTAGATTACAGACTCATCCTTAAACATTAATTAATTACGTAGCAAATTTGTCAATATTTGACTAGTGAATCCCTTCTGAAGTAAAAAAGCGGGAAGTGTTACCTGCCATCGTTGAAAGTGTAATAAAGTTCATGAGTCAACATAATCGTCTTCTACATCAATTATGTTATAAACAATATTACAATTTTTTTAATTTCCTACACTTAAAAGTGTGAACAGAAAGAATAAATACTACTTTATCATTGAATATTATATATATTATTTATTATATATAATAAGTTTTTTCACTTTTATAATAATTATTTTAAAAAATATTTCAAAGAGTGTAAAAAAATATTGACAGTAAATGACAGTTAAAGTCCAGTATATATACACTTTTGTTTTACAGAAAATTCCAGCATATTGTTATACTCCAATTAATAATTAATGGAGGTTTTGGCATTAATTAATTATTAGATGTTGAATAGTATATACACTAAAGAAAGAGAGGTGATTATGACTTATGAGTAGGTCCCACTGAGTTGTTAATATTAATTGAAAGAGTACATCAAGTTCATCTTTTATAAATACACAGCTAGGGTTAGGGCTCTGCGTATCCATCCCAAGTGAGTTGTACAACCCTCTATCTCTCTCTCCCTCTTATTTCTTTCTATTGAGTTTCTGATTTCAATTCACCAAACCTCTCAGGAAATTTCATGTGCAGGGTTTGAGCTTTGAAGCAGCAGGTAAAAGGGGAGAGAAGAAGGATCTGAAGGGTGTGTACTGCAGTGTTGTACAAGTGGTGAAATCAAGAAGATGAGGAAGCGGCAAGTGGTGGTGAGAAGAGAGGAGCCTCAGAGAAGTGTTAGGAGTGTGAAGTATGGAGAGTGCCAGAAGAATCATGCAGCAAATGTTGGAGGGTATGCTGTTGATGGTTGCAGAGAGTTCATGGCAAGTGGTGGAGAAGGGACAAGTGCTGCTCTCACTTGTGCTGCATGTGGCTGCCACAGGAACTTCCACAAGAGACAGGTTGAAACTGAAGTAGTGTGTGAGTGCTCCTCACCTCCCTCCAATGGCACATGAGAGCTTTTTATATACCCCTCAACAAATCATGCAACTATTCCTCCCTTGTAATATATTTTGTGGACTTAAATTTGCTTTTACTGCTTAAGTATTGGGGCTTTATAGCAGCATACTTCTGAACTGGTATGAATATATATATATATATATAATATGTTCTAGAGTAGAAACCATGTGATTTTGAGGTTGATGTGTCTAAAGAGAAAAGACAAAGAGTAATGACAACTCACAAGGTTGTTTTTGTGATGTATGTCTGAAAGTTTGATCATCTTCTCTTCTTACATGTTTGGTTTAACTAGTTCTGAAGAAATATAATTAATTTTTTTTTTTGTCTAAGGAAAAGTACTTAATTATTTCTCAGAAATAGTGCTACCAAACATGTAAATTACTCCCTTAAACTGTCTTATGTTCTTGCTTTGTCATGTGTGTGCAAGTTTTCTTATGGATTTGCCTAGTGGCTACTTGGTGAATCACTTGTCAGTTTGAATTTGGATGAGAAAAAATGGTTTTGGTTTTGCTTTCTTTGTCTTTTCGTGGGACTCTGATTTTGATTCCATTCCAGATCATATCTTTTGCAAATTTCACACTATACCAAACCCCACTTTGCTTTGCCCTTTCTTAGTTTCCATTTTTTTTCTCCTTTTTCTATTTTGGTACTGCTTTCACTAATCAAATTTCCTTCCACGATCAAGACAGTGTTCACGATTTCAATTTCACTTTTACTAAATATCATGCATGCCAGTTTTTCTTACTGTGATATTTTGTGTTTTTCTCATAAGCAAAGAATGAAATTAATCACATAAAACATTTTCAGAATACTCCAAATTACACAAGTATCTGTGAATGCAACCAGTTACAAAATGCAAAACTGATTAAAGTGCAACTTTGGTTGGCATTGTGCTATTTTGTGTGCTGTATAGCAAGGTAGAAATTATATAAAAGTTGTATAAAAAAAGGTTTAATATATCTATCTCATGTGTAAAACTTTATGAAGCTAATTAGCAAGAATTCCCTTACCTATTTAATTGACTAAAGGCACTAATAACTGAACTTTGTAATCTCTGCAGCAATGATCACACATAAATCTCCAAAGCACTAGCCAGTGTCGTTTGAAATCACTTTCAATAGTTTCACGGTCCACACGTCTAATCATGTTGGTTGTTGAAGAAAAGAGGTTTCATTAACTACTTATCAAAAATTTATTCAAGCTAGATCAAACTAGGGTGAAAAAAAAAATAATACAAAAAAAAGTATTCACAACTCATTTTCTTTAAATGTCCCTTTTGTTATTTTTTTTATAAAGATAATATATTTGCATTATTATAGAGGTTGGGGTTCCAATTATGTTGAAACTTTAATAATTATATTATTTGCACCATGTTAGGGTTACTCTATACTTAGATGCATGAATTTGTTTTACTAGAATGGATTAATGAAAAAGCAACAAAAACACAGATATGGACTACCCTAACTTTGTGTGAGTGTGTTTTTTTTCCTATAGTGTATGAAGAAGTTCCATATGTTAGGTTAAAACCCTAAAATGCAAGTGAAATAAGGCATCATAATAGAATAGAATGGTGCATACCTTATACCTTTTGCATATGGTGATAGACACTTTGATGTAAAACTGGAAATGAATGTTGCAAACACTAATCGTTTTGGCCATTCCACAAGTGGCTGCTAACAAAATTTAACATGTAGAATGTGCAAAGGGGAAGAATTTGGAAGACACTTATTGTGCCCTATAGCTAGCTTTCATAAAAGGAGATAGCAAAGTACCACTTTTGTGTGCATAGATGTTTTTCCATGTGAGGTGGTGCAAGCAAAAGTGGACAAGTTAGGCATTGAGCATGGAAGGAAACAAAGTTTCAGGTATACGTTAATACTGAATCAGGTAGATGTCTATTCTCAAAATATTTTTTCCATCACAACTAGTCCCAAGCTAGGTAAATACATATATCAATTAATTAATATGCTTCCATATTTACCATTTTTATTCATCCAAAATAAAGAACTTTCCATTATATTGCAAAGATATGTGGAATGTTTATTTGTTGAGCACAAGGTAGAAATTAATGCTATGCATGTTCATTTGCTTTCCAATGCATGCGTGATAGCAACAAGATTCTAAATTTCATTTCATAGAACAATTTATATATATATATATATATATATATATATATATATATGCACCCATTAGTACAATTTTTGGTTAATAAATAAATAAGTGAATTAATGGCTCTGAAATTGTGATTATACTTTGTGTGGTGACAATTTTTGGCATGAATCACTGTCTAGTAGTTACTTTATGACTCTTTGTAAGTTGTTTGGTTATACATGTCCCTTTTTTATAAACTTTTTTAAGTGTTTATGACTATTTGATAATTTATTCTTTTTTTGGGTTAAACATATTTCTAATCTCTAAAGAGTGAGCTTTAATTTTAGCTCTTTTTTTTTTCTAAAATTTGAACTTTTTACTTTTTTTATAAATTGAGTAAATTTTAGTTTTGAATATTATGAAAGAAGTATTTTCATTTCTTAAATTTTGAAATCATTATTTTTTTTGCCTCTAATCTTCATTTAAAAAAATAATATTATATTTAAAGATCTTGAAAAAACTATAGAAGTGTTACATTGATGTTATATTACATATACTCTAAGAATTGTCACCTAAATTGTTTATTTAATATTTATTTTAGTATATATGCACTCGAAGAATGTCATGTAATGATAGAGATCCGAATAAAAATTTCAATTTTAAAGTATGAAAAACAAATAATATTTTTGTAGAACCAATATGAGTATTACTCATTCTACATAAATTAAAATCATATTTAAAATTATTTTTTAAATAGAAGTAATAACATAACATACATCAATGGAACAAAATAACTAAATATTTTGTATAAATTAAAATAAACTTATATATCTTGTACAAATTTTAAAATCTCATTTTATGCAACTATAAACTTAGTCTAATTTACCATTTTACCTTGGAAAAGTTTTAATTTTCAAATTATAAAGCAAGAGTCATCAAAAAATCGGATGGTAGTTTTCAAATTATAAAGCTAGAGTCATTAAAGTGAACTTTGACATTAGGTCAATTCAGTTCATCACATTTTTGGATTGGATAGGGGTGAAAAACCAATTAACTTTTACAAAAGGTTAATTTTTATGACCCACTTATGACTCATTGCATTGGGTTGAATTTTTAAAAAATTTAAGTAGATTAATCTTTTAACCTATCAACTCATTGTGTGCTGTTCAAAAAAATAAAAATCAACTCATTGTGTAATTTTATTTTCAATAAGTTAAGTTGGAACAAAATGAACTAAATCAAACAATTAAATTAGTTGGTTTTACCATCTTATGTAAGAAAGAAGCTAATGTAAGCTTTCTTTATTAGAAAAAAGAAGCAAATGTGTAAACCATGTTCAAAGTTAATTGGGTAAACCATTTAGGGGAAAAAACCATGTGAAAAATACTTTTTCATTTATAAGAATTAATCAAAGTGGTAACCTAAGATGAAACTAACCTAATAAGATTTTGCTTAAGAAACCAAACTTCTTACTATTCTATTGGTCACCTTTGTGACAATTCTGCAGTGTTTAAAAACATAAATAAGCACAATTTTGGTTACGTGTGTAATCCCATTGTTTAAAAGAAGGCACCTTTGTCTGCGACAATATTCCTTATTCACTCACGTTTTGTCCCTTTGTCCCCCCAATTTTTTTATATATATATCTTTATTTTTTAACAAAGTGTTTCCTTAACAAAAAATTATAAAACTAATCTTTTGAAATGTAGAAATCATCCAAATCAGTTTTATCTCTTTCAATAAATTATTTTTTATGTGTGTGTCTATAGATATATATATATATATATATATATATATATATATATATATATATATATATATATATATATATATCCGGATTACTTAATATGGTCCTTTACAATAATTCTTGATTCAATATTTTTTTTCCTTAATATTATGCTTCCTAATATTAACAATTTTATGTTTCCTTCAAATTAACCTAGCAGCATTTCATTAACAATTTTCTCTCTAAAAATATCTGTTTCTAAGTCTTTTTTTATCAGGACAATCTTAAGTTCATAATTTTTTTTTAGCTTAAATGAAATTAAAACTACAAAATAGATTTTTGTATAATTTTAAAACTACTATTATTTAAATTTTCAAAATTCAAAGTAATTTTAAGTAAAAAAAAGTGGTTAAACATAACATCACTAGCAATATTGCGTGAAAACAAATTGGAAATTACTAAACGATTTATTAACTTCCAAGCCTTAACCAAACCGATTCACTTACTATAAAATTCATTTTAGTAAACCGGTATCCAATTATCCACAAGTTTTGAACAACTTTTTCCTACAAACTTTTAGAAGAAAAAAAAGAAAAAAATAATTAATTCATTTTCTACAAAAGTTAAATTTAATCTAGGGATAAACTATTTAAAAAGTTATCTCAAACTAATTTTCTAAATTTTTTTTTTGAACTTACTTATAAGTTATTTTTAACTTACATATAAGTTATTTTTAACTTACATATAAGTTATTCTTAACTTACATATAAGTTATTTTTAACTTATCAAAAACTTTATTAACTTTTTATTTTTGTCTCAAACAAATTTTGTGTAGAAATTTGTCCAAACATTTTCTGTTTTAACCTTTGATTAATGGATCAAGGAATACGTTAAGTAGTACACGATAATCTAAAATTAAACTGAATAAACATCTAAAACTAATTGTTATCAGAAAGTTAAATCACTTTACAAGTTAATGATGAGGAAGCAAAGTCAATTATGTTGATATGTGAAATAAATAAATAAAATATATGTTGTAAACGATTTAATTTTAATTTGAAATAAGTTCTGATAATTTGGATTAGTGTTGGTTTGGATTTTTCATAAAACCAAAACATGCCAACCCTTACTTTACAGGGTGACAGGGCCCAAAGTCTGTTTGCATGCCAGGCACCAAAGTTAAGACACCACCTTTGAAATTGGACCACACTCCTCCAATGACCCATCCAAGTGTCCAACAACCCTATTTTAAGGGCATGTTTCAATATATCTTAGAAAATATTTTCAAGCTTTTTATATTAAAATATAAAAATAGTAAAAGTCTCTTATTTTTTTTGTTTAGTTTTATATTAAATATAATCTAAACCATCATGTTTAAGATGTAATTTAGACTCCATCCTGAGTCTTATCTCATTTTATTCCCATCTAGCATGTCTAGTACATTATCCATGATTATATCGCCACATGCAATGTTGAAATAAATATAAATTTTGAATTAATACTCGAAATGATTTTTTTCACATAACAATCTTTATAAAGTCATTTAGGTGCTCTATCCATTTTATCATTTATTATATCTGATGTTTATCTCGTACACATTATTATTAATCAAATCAAAGGTCACAAATTTCTTCACAAGAATGCCATTAAGAGAAGGTTAAAAATTGAAAATAAATGCATGGAAGAATGTTTGAAGGAAAAGGAGAACCAAAAGTGGTCAAAAGTAAATGATGAGGAATCAACTTCATGTTGATCAAGGAATTATGGGAGCAGTTGAAAGTGAAAGGTTGGTGAGAAGTTTTAATAGCTCATGTGTTAGCAGATAGACTGAGTTGAGTTATGGATGAAATAATCTCTCAAAATTAATCAGCTTTCATCAAAGGGAGACACAAATTTTGGATGGTTTGATAATAATAAAAGAAATATTCTACAAAGCAAGGAGTAAAAAGAAAGATGTTTTATGCTTTTAGTTAGACTTTCATAATGCATGTATGAAGGGGATGGTCTTTCATCCTAAATGTCATAAACTAGTGTTATTTACCTGTGCTATTTAAAAATTTTAAAATGAATATATATTTAAATGAAAAAATGATAAAATAAAAATGTAATAATATAAGAGAATAGTTTGAATAAAATAACAACGAGACAAAAAAATAAAATTTAAATAAGAATGCAATATTTACAAAATACTATGAATATTTTAGAATAAGGACTTTAATATTTTTTTTTATTTGAAGTTGTGCATTTCACAAACAAGCGTGAATCTTTTAAGTAACTTCTCAAAATTATTTCTAGCCTTTGCAAATCTTTATACAATTGACTCTAATTAAAAATTTATATTTTACTATTTAGAATGATCCATGAAGAATCACATATTTAAAGCTTGATCTTTGTATATAAAGTGTAAAATTTGTAGTCAAATTCTAAATATAATGTTATAAATTAGTAAGATATATTACATATATTATGTATTATATAGTAAAGAAAATAGAGATGGAATAAATGACTATTAAATTACTGAATTGAGATTGGTAAGTGATCACAAGAAAAATGTTATACTGAAATTATAAGCATAGGATATTTTTTTAATACTTCTAATATATATTACAATTCACAACCTATCTGCATTGTGAAGCCATAAAATAATAATAAAAGAAGAATTTCAAAATAATGATAGTTAAATTTCTTTATTCAATCTTTCATCCTAAATGACATAAATGGATTTTAGAGTGTATATTCATTTTTGAATGTAAACTTTTGGTAAATAGCAATTTAACAAAGAATTATCTTGTATTAGGGATTTTGTTCAAGGTATTTTTTATCAATGTTTCTTTTTCTTTCTAGTCACCAAAGAATTGGATATTATGACAAGGGAGGTTGTGAAGAGGAATTTGATCTATGAATATAAATTTTAATTTCACATTTAATTTTATTAAAATGATTTAATTTTTGAAATAAAAATATAAATACACAAAATTTTGATACGTATTTTTTAAATGTATTTTATTTTAATTTTTGATATTTTCTTATAAAAGGAGAAAAGAAAAAAGAAAAAGACAAAAAAAATTAATAGAAGTCTTCATTTAAGCATCCTAAACTTCATTCAAAGTGATAAATAAAATGAATAAAGTCAATTAGGATAGTAGTAATAATGTGAATTCTTGCAATGAAGGCAAATAAATATATATTTGGCTTTAATTAATGTTAATAATATGTGGTTTGGTACTACTAAAACCTTCTATGAAGGTATTTGTGTGGGTTTAATGTTTTGACTTCTACAATTAAGATCAGAAATTTTGTTATTTATTGACAAGGAACCCTTAGATTGTGCTTATAGTTTGAAGTAGGACAATATTCAAATTGCTCTTTAGATAAGTTAAAGCATAAAAGAGTAATGTGCAAACAACACACTTATATAATTTTGATTTATGGCTAATGTTTTAGGATGATTTTTGGAAATGCTTGATTATGGTTTGTTTAGGAATATTGTATTAGTCTTATTCTAATATGGATTAGACAATTATTATTTTTTGTATAAGAGGGAGGGTTTTTTTTGAATAAGTTCAAGTCATCTTGGATCCTCTTAATGTTTTATAATTGTTTGGCTTATTATGCGTGTCTATATTAAGTGAAAGTGGTAAAGTGGTGTAGTTATTTTGTTTGTATATGGTTAGAATATTCCAGTATTCCATGCTTATTTATTCTTTATTATTGTTAAAAAAGAAAAAAAAAAACTCAAACAAAATGATAGTAATTATATCTACAAATAAGTTATATAAGTTATTTAAGTGCAAATTACTATTAGAACTGTGAAAGTGAACAGTCAAACTATAAACATTATATTCAAACACATTTTTTAATATGAATAAGCAACTCACTTAAGCCAAATCTAATTCAAATTATAACAACAAATCCCCTTACTTGGGTCAACACTTTAAAAAAATAAGAGATACATCCAAAGTCAAGCAAATTGATTATTTGACCACCAATTATCGTGAAGGAATGTGATTTTTCATCAAAAAGTAAACATCTTATTTAAACATATTAAGAAAAGCTTAACCAACTTGTTTATTGTTTTGGGAGGAATATATAACAAAAATATAATCAAGTTAAAATATATGTGTCCAATGAATATTAAAGACAATAACAGATGACTTGGAAAATAACTTTTTTACTAAGATACCTTTTATTTATATGTAAGTTACTACTTTGGGATTGAATTTATTTATTTTTATTAATTATGAATAAAATCTAGTGGTATCTTCTATTTTGATATTGTTTAGTTAATTTTTTTAATACTTACATTTATATGATAAATCATAATTCCTCATTTTAAATTTTAAATTTTAATGAAAAAATTATAAAGAGTGATTTTCAGAATTGGTTTTGATTAAAATAATTTCAATTATTACCTCTTTTTATAAATAAATTTTGATATTTGTTAAAAACTCAAAGAAATCCATATTTAATTAATATTTTTAAACCTTATAAGGAAGAAATTTCTATAAGGAAACTTTAGAATAAGAAGAATATATATTAGAAGATACAATACATGAACCTGCAAGATTAGGTTAATTTGAATTTTATATTTGTTTATTTAACTAACTTTATTGTTTTTACTTGTTTAAGACATGGTCTATTATCACATCAAAATACATATAATTATTAAATTAAAACTTATAATTAATATTGATTGTCCACTAATTTTATGTTGATACTATTATCTTTTTACTTATTTTTTGAAAATTATAACCAAAATAAAATATTATTTATTCCAATTTTTCATCATGGAGGAGGTATTACAAGTGTCACTTCTAATATTTTCACATATAGACTGAAAAATTGGACAAACATCTTTGTCATAAAAGCATTGTTGGAGGTGTATTTTCACAAAAGCCAATAGTTAGTCCAAGTAATGGTCGAGTCTAACAAAATTTGTGTTAGAAATGTATAATTGGTGAAAGTCTCTTTGAATTATATATAGGGTTGAATTAAACATGTGATAGAAAAGGTGAGAAACTAGTACGTAGATCTCACCCACTTACATGATAAATCAATAATAAAATTAAACCCAACAATCAAATTAATGAGTATTTTCTTTTAGTGCTAAGAGAACTTAAATCCTTATTAAAAGTTTTTTTTTTATCCTTTAAGATATTCATAACCTTTAAATCACATATAGCATTAAACAACATTTATATAACACATTTTACTCTTCTCCACCTCAACTCTTCAATATACAAATCATTAATACAAGAGTCATTTTCCAGACTCTTTCCATGTTGTTGTTCTTAAAGTTATTCCAAATTACGTATTTTAGAATTTTTTTTTCAAAAATGTCTTATCTAAAATTGTGGAGATAATATTTATTTTTACATAAATTTGAAATGCAGATTTTGTAATGTCTTTATTATTTTAGAATAGTCATTATGAAATTTATTTTACATGTATAATTTGAATTATATTTGATACTATTTTGGATTATGTATTAAAAGAATGCTTATTATTTCATTATCTGTCATTCGAAATTTTTCTTCTTTTCTAGCTTATCTAGAATAGTAAAAGATAATGATAGTATCATTCTATTTTGAAATATATAGTTTTAAAATTATGTAAATGTTGTTTATTTTATATAATTTAAGATTATGTCTTTTATTATTATTCTGGAATTATTATTTTAGAATATGTTTGTCTCTATTTTAAAAATGTATAAACTATATTTGATGCTTTTTTAATTATATATTTCGGATCATCCCTTATTTGATAACTGAAAGATATAATTTATAAATTTGTTTATACTTTCATAATAGCGTTTTCTTTAACATTTACTAGGAATTTCAAAATTATGTTACTTTTTATCAAATATATTTACGGGGTGCAGGAAGAAAAGTAGGTGTAGAGAGAAAATCTCATGTATTGCTTTTTATGCATCTTCACGGGCCTTTGGTCTCATTACAAAAGCAATGCTTTGGGCTCTAGCCTTTCTTTGGAGGCTATTTCTTCCTTCACCCCATGGTTTCTTCATAAACCTTATTACTTGGATTTTCAGATTATAACATTTAGAAACACTTCAAACTTGTATAATTTGAAATACATTTTCTGTATAATCTAAAAATATATTCTCGATTATATAATTTATAATAATTTTTAGATCTAAATATCTTGAATTTTCAGATTATATAGTCCACAATACATTTCTATATTATCTAATCTTAAAACATTTCTATATTATTTAATCTTGAAATATATTTTATATTGCACAATTCAAACTATGCAATTTAAAAATATATTATGAATTAATTTTTAATACGTTTCTAGATTATATACTTTAAAAATTCATTTTCAGTCAATTCTTTTTGGATTGCATGATTTAAAATATATTTTTGAATTTAAAAATATATTTTACATTATACTATTTAAAATAAGATTATAAAATTTAAATTATACTTTTAAATTTTGAATTATATAATTTAAAATAAATTTTCAAATTACACAGTCTAATGTTTCTAACCTACAAACAATTTAGACTTTTTCAACCACTATACGAAGAAGGGAGTGCTAAAATAATTGTCTTAGATTGCACCATGCACTCTATCAAAACATTCAAATCCAAGTAAAAAATTAAATATCATTCCCTTTGTTTTTTTTTCATATGTAGATTGTTGTGCATGAATCAATAAATAAAATGATTTTGTTTTTATCTCTAGTTGTGGTCCTGCAAAAATTTAATTTCATATTTGTTATTTAATATTTCAAAATTAGACCATTTTTATCTATTGTTTATATATGATTGAGTTAATAACAAAAAAAAATTACATATTCCTTGATGATAAGAAGATAACGAGGTATAATTTAATACTTGTTATTCTCATATACATGTTAACACTATCTTCTATTTACAATTGAAATTAGAATTGTTTAATTTTGGAACATTAAAAACTAAGTATGCAATTAATTTAATTAATTTTGCGGGCACAAATTTATTCATAAACTAAATGGACAAAAAAATGATTTAAACTTTAATTTCGTTATTAAAAAAAGACCAAATAGATAGATAATGCAATCAAATCAATATTTATCTTTTAATCTTCCATAAATGACAATAGATACAACATAAGAATATTGATGTGATAATCGTATGCCAGAAAGTATTAGCACTTAAATTTTCAAACACCCAAAATCATTTTTAAAAAGATTCAATATTCATGGATTTTTTTTTCTTTGATAGAATCATTCATGGATTCAAACTATCATCAATCGAAAACTATAAATTTCCAATTACTACATGCAAACTTTTATACACAAACTATTAATTAACAATCTCGAGAAGTTGCGTGGAAATTTGAAATTGTTGGATTAATGAGTTGAAATAGAGATTATTTTATGTCGTTTATATTATTTCTATCATCAAATAAAATATTTTTCGCACACAAAAGGTCTCATACATTCACAGACAAGTCATTATCTTCTTCGATATTCCAATTTTCTCAGATTTCAATATATACACAAACCTAACTTATGGTTTATGAATTTTGAAAATGAAATAAAAATACTTCACATTTTTTTTTAAGTTGGAAAAAATGATATGATCTCTATCATGTGATGGGTGGCTATTTTTTTTTCTTCCTTTCTTTCTTTTCAAACTTTAATACAACAAAACATAGTCGGGCTTAATTGAGCCATGTTTCTTCCACATGTTTAGCTACTCATATATATAGAAAAAACTAAACTAAAACATGAAACATGTGATTGAATTATAATTTCTTATTCCAATAAATAATTAACATGAGTGATTGAAATTGCATCTGGAATAACAAATCTTACCAAAAGTGATAATCTAAATTCCTTCACAAAATTGTTACTCACAATCATTCTATATCTTAAACACATGTTAATATTCTCGTTTCAGGGTATATTCGAATGAATTTCTTCATAAGAGCTCATGAGAAAGAAAAAACAGAAATTATTTTTTCATAAGTCAAAATTAATTCATCTACAATTATATTTTGAACTTGTGCATAAACTAATTTTAAATTATGAAGAAAATTATTTTATTTTATTTTATTTTCTATTTTTTTCTCTCCTATTTTATTTATGGAGAAACTCTAAAAATTAATTTTTTCGAGTTCTAAATTAAAATAATATACAGATTGTACTTTCATAATTTAAGAAAAATATTTTCAAGAAATTAATATGACAAAAGTACACACTTTTTTTTTACTTTTTAATTTATTTTCAAGATACCAATATGAAAACAATACACAAGTAATTCCAAAGGTGTTTTACAATTTTTGATAGGTATATTTCATGAAATATTCCCACCAAGAAAGCACAAAATTTGAATTGAAATGAGATAGCATGAGAAGGGGTGTTGGTGTAATTGTGTAATCCAAAAGAGAGGCATGTGAAACAAAGAGGGAAGAGCCCATTTGTCTAACCTAATAGGGCAAACCATTATGCCTCTTGTTGCTGTTCACATGCTTCTTCCTCACTTTCATAGATTCATTAGGGACCATGTGACAGTGCATAGGCCCATAAGGTGCCATTAATTGGGGTTCTAAAGCACTTTTTTTTAGGGTTAAGAGAACCTTGATGCACTTTCCCACTCTTGAGAGAACCTTGCAAACCCAACAAAGCATCTTTTCATCATCCTTTCAATTACATAGGATTGTTTTCAACAATGAAACATGAAGTGAAGAAATTTGCTTACTTGGATTGGCTTAATTGATTAGATCAATAATTTACTAATTCCTATAGTTTTATTAATTTTTTGAACAAGTTGTTGTGATTTGAAAGTTTCTTATAAAATTTCTTACATTTTTGTAAAGTATTCATTGAGCAACACCTCTTTAGAGATATATATATATATATATATATATATATATATATATATATATATATTAGTTAAAATACAAAGATTTTATTATATTAGATAAATAGAAATAAAGTATCACAAGCTATTTAATTGTGTTGTTTGTATTCCAAACGGGTTGTATATCTATATTTTCAATAAGTTTCTATAAATTTAGCAAAAAAAATAAATTGCTAACGACTATTGAAGAATGAGGTCAATTAATTTTACAAACTTAAAAGTTCTTAATATTAAGAAAATATTCATCTATCAATATTCGAAAGCAAATTCTTGAGTTTTAGAAATACACTAAAAGTTGTAACCATGAAAATATTGTTTCAAAAGTATTATTAATTACAAAACTATCATTATGATAAGAAAGATGATGGTGCCTAGTTTTGGTAATAGGTCCCATTTATTTTCCATTAATTGTGGATCTTTATTATATTTAGTAATTTGAGTTTGACTTGGTATGGGCTTGCTGAAATGACTTGGTTGACTCTGTTCTTGGGTGGCTCTTTATCCTATTTAGATGTTTGTGGTAAATTTTAAGTGAAATGAATGGATTCTCATTCCAAAATTCAGGGAGTTCAAAGATTCAATTTTAGAGTGTGTTTTGATAATTGATTGCGCATATGATTAATTTATTTTGGATTAAAAACTATGATTAGTTTTGTGATCGAATATGGCTAATGCTTTGGATTACTAAGGTTTAAAATAGGGAAAATTATACATTTTCTATTTATATATCCTTTTGAAGCAAAAGTGTTATGTACATGTAAATTAATAAGAATGATTATGATAATTATAATGTAGTTATATTTATATTTGAATTTGAATGACTCAATATTTTGATTGGTTATTTTTAATATTTTATTTATTTTTATTGAATTGATATAAATAAAGTACGAGCATCATATATATATATATATATATATATATATATATATATATTTGAGTAAGTGAGTATATACGAATTAAAATTTTTATTTTTGCAAACAAATATTTATACTAGAGAAATAAAAATAAAGCTGTTCCAAAATTAATAAATTTTTAAATTAGAAAAATTTGAGATAGTTACTATATAATATTTAAGAAATAGTAAAAGTATTACAAAATAGTAACTAAAAGTTAATATATATATATATATATATATATATATATATATATATATATATATATATATATATATATAGCAAAAACCAATAATTAATGAATATTATCAGAATTTTTAGTTTTACATATTTAAATTGTTCATGATTTTACCTTTTAGATGTATTTATTTGTTTCTGTGATTTACTATATTTGTAAATTTAAGTTGTATGTTTATTGGTATGATATATTTAGAGAGGAGCAAAGTTTAATAATTAACATTGAATTTTGTTTTGGCTTTAAGTTTATTATATTAGAATTGAAAATAAATAAGAATGATGATGTGAACTTATTAAAGAGTGTCTATAGAAATCAAAAATAGAGAAAATATTCTATTCTTTTATAAAGAGAGAACTGTATCCTCTTTGTCTAAAACAATCTTTCCCCTTCTTTTTTCTATCTTTCTTCATCTATTTAAAGCAAGAAAAACCTAAAGTGAAAATCTTTATCTTCCTTGAGATCATAATGTTTTTACTTGGCTCAACACAAGTAAAATGTTTCCTCAATTTGGAAAAGGATGGCTTGAGTAAATTTCTTTCTTCCTCTTTTCCTTTCTTGGAGCAACATGTATAGAGATTATTTTAGTTTTAATTTATTTAATGATATTTTGTATGATTAGGTTTTGGAATTTGGGGTGATAAATTGTTGTAGGTGGTTTTGTTTTATCAATTCTATTTTATTTTCAAATACTTGGCTGCTCCTAGTTTTCAAGGGACTCCAAGCTACAGGAAGAAAATTCTTTTTTATTTAATTCATTTCTTTTTTCTGCTTAAAGATTGTTTGGGGTTTTGACTTTGAGAAATTTATTGTGAAATGCAAAAATAGAATCTTGGAAAAGTTCAATTGAATAGCTTATTTTGTGTTGGGCTGAAATGAGTGTAAATGATTAGTTTATGTGTTGATATATGATATTTAAAGTTTGTTAGAAACGAGAAATTGATATTTAGGAGTTGCTGTAAAAGTTAAACCAATGTTGGTGTGTTATTTTGCACAATTATGAAATGCATATTTTATTTTATTTTTGCTTAATTTGATTAATAGATGTCAAAAACCACTCATTGAAAGAATAAAATATTGTAGAATGGGACTCCTCAAGTGTGTAATTAAAAAAAAATTGTTAAAAAATACTTTACAAATTAAAATTTTGTTCAACATATTTTAGAGTCATTAAGAGAATTCAAACAATAAAAATGATTTTTGACTATTTGCATATGTTTTGATTGAATAACTTTGATATTTATAGTTGTACTTTAATAAATATATGAGTGTATTTTCTGAAGTTATTTTTAATTCTTAAAATTAGTTATTTATTGAGAAGTAAAGTCATTAATCATATGTCATCAAATCAACTTATAAGTTAACATGTTATAAGTTAATTAAAAATTATTTAAATTTATAAGGTTTTTAATGAAGTTAGGAAAGTGATTTAATAGATTAAATCATAATTATGTATGTCTCATTTTAAAAGTATAAAATTTTAAAAAATATATACTTTTTTTTTTATTTAAAAACATCAATAGGTTGGTCTTCTCTAACACAAGCTCAAGATTTTGAATCTATTTTATTATGGTGGATTAGTTTGTCTTATCCTTTTTTTAGTAAGTCAAAGATAGATCTAGTCAAAATCAGTCGGGTTAGTCTGTTTTATCAATCTTATGCAACACTACAAATATATTGAGCTATAAATAACATAGAATTTTAAAAACTTGTTTTTAACTTGAGAAATATAAATAAGAGAGAATTACCTTTAGTTACAAATAAAATTTTATGGACATTTCAAAGCTTATAATTACTAAAATAATTTCACATCACTAATTAACACTATTCTTAATCAAATCAACATGAATCAACATTTTAAATCAATGACAAGACTGATTAAACAACATGTGATTATTTAATTTTAGTTTTAGATACCAATATTAAGTAGGGATGACAAATAAATCCATTTTCATAGGTATTGTTTGAATCTGGTTCGACTTTGATGAGGAATCATCACATTGACTGGGTACGGGTATGATATGAATAATATCCAATATTTTAAATTGGATGTGGGGACGGGGATGTGAATATACATATCAACCTCATCCTCATTCTCATATCTCTCATAATACTCATTCTTGTCTTTATACCTGTTTTCGTCCTAAGTTACTAAAACATCTTTAATTTATTAGGTAACTTGAAAAACTTATATTAACTTTTCTTTAGTCCTTGGTTTTGTAACTTATTTATAGGCGAAACATTTGATTATTTTTATTCTTTCTATAACTATTTAAACTTTATCCAATTGTTATTTGATACTCTCATTTGATATTTATAAAATTATAATTTTTTTTTATATTTGACATTGGAGAAAAAAATGTGTATTCTTTTATCATTAAATACTTAATAATATCATGTTTGCTTTGTTATAATTTTATTTTTTTATAAAAAAACATTTAATTAATATTTAGAATACTATGGAAGTGGGTATATGCCTGGGTACGAGTATTCTCTTTCTCTAATAGAGATGGGAATGAAACAAAAATTCATACCTATTGAATTTGAAGATGTGAATGAATTTTTACTTTAGAGATAGGGATAGGATAATCAAACCCGCACACATCCCATCCCACTATCATTCCTAATATCAGTCACTCTTTAAAAACATTAAGGGTTTAAAAACATTAAGGGTTTTAGACTAAATTTTCCATCATGGAAAGAATCCTAAATCCTAACCAAGAGATGAAATAAAACCTAATAACATTATAATTCTTGATTTTTTAATTAAGTGATGTGTTTGTCAAAATCTCTTTCAAATATAATTCAAGTTCATAGACATATTTAGTATATTACAAGGACAATGGTTAGTGAAGTAGCTATAAATTTGGATATTTAGATAAGAAATAAATACATAATATTTTAAATTAGATCATTTAAATTAATAATATAATAATTTAAATTTTATTTAAAAAATATTCTAATAAATGTATCAGTTATCTTTTTTGAAAATATAATAAGTTTAAAAATGTTAAAGAATAAGTTTTTAATAAACATATATAACTTACTTTGGGATGTGAGCTAATCAAGATTTCAAAGTACATAGTGATGGTTAACAAGAGTTTTTTTTTTTTCTTTTTTTAAATCAATGTATGTAACTTAAATTTCTTTAATATATTTATAGTTATATTCTACTTACCTCTCCATTCAATCAAATTAGTTTGAAATAACAATGATAAATAAACTCAAACTCATAGGTATTCTTCACTTGTTTCAATTTTGACAGAAAATATCTATACTAACGAGGTATGTGTTGTGTATAAGTATAATAATTCCCAATATTTTAAATTGGATATAAGGACGAAGATGAATATAAACATATATGTTTAGTTCTAATATCTATTTTAAATTACTAAAATACTTATAGTTTCTTAGGTAATCTAAAAAACTCAATTCAACTGTTTTATTTTGGTAGTTGGTTTTGTTTCATTTGAAAAACTCTTCTTTCACTACACAAGTATTTATTTATTTTTTCTTTCAACAATTTGACTAGTTCCATATCTACCAAGTTCATTATATTTTCAAAAGTATTTCCTCTCTCATCACAACTTTGATTATACATGCTTTCATTTATTCAAGTTTGTTACAATAATCTATTATATTTCAGAAAATGCAGACTATAATTTCATCAAATTAAATCGTTTATATGTCACACATTTATACTCTTTTTTAATACTTTTATTTATTGTTTATTTTTTAACATGTAAGAATACATGACTTTCAATTTCAAATGTTCAATCGTGTAAACCCTTAGTCTATTATGTAACCTAAAAAACTTGTCTTTTCTCTTTGGTTTTTAATTTCATTCATATGAAGAACCATTCTTTGATACAACATTTTTTATTTTCTCTCTCAACAGTTTGACTCGTTCGATATTTATCAAATTCACTTGTATCCTTAAGATACTTTCCCCTCAAATTTTTCAAAATTATAACAGATGTTGTAGTTGCCATGAAATTCTAGTTATGTATAATTGTTTACTATTTTTTATAATTACTTGACATTTATTTGGTATGTTATTCTAAGATTTATGAGAATTTCTTCACTAATATTTGACATTGAAGACAAGACAATGTGTGTCATTATGACATTGAATCTTTGATAATATGTTTCATTTGTTGTGACCTTATTTTTTGTAAAAAAATATTATTTAATTACTATTTGAGACATTATGATCACGGGTACTAAAATGAAACACAAATTTCATACGCAATGGACATGAGGACAAGGACAAGTATAGTCTTACACATATTTCCATATCAAAGAAGTCTTCCAAAAGTCTCATATTAAGTAAGTTGTACTAGAGACTAACACTTGACCTATTAGAGTCATTGTTGGAATACAACTCACCTCTTTATATAAGGATGATTCATTACACTACACTACAAAGCTTAATGCATGAAACTCTTTCAACTTTTCATCATTTGATATCTTAATCTATATAATCTAAAGTCAACATATATCATTTCTTTAATATATTTTTGTACTTAATATTGTGATGAAAATATGTAAAGATATCCCCAAATATCCAAACCCAACCACAATATATCGTAATATTATTTAAAGTACGCATACGACATCCATAAATGTGTATATACATTCATTATATATCATTTCATCACATATAATTAGTTTATAAATATATAGACATACTCCAAGAAATACATTATTAATATTTTATGTGACAACCATCATATGCATGTCGCTTAGTTGAGACTACCTTACTTGATATTTTGTTTATTTAAAATAAAATCAACTCAAAATATACTACAACATAAATCATTAGATCACTTTATTATTGTTGCTCAATTTTAGCAAAATTTAACATGGATAGTGATCATGATGATATGAAATTATATTTAATGGTTGAATAGACAAAATTGACCTGTTATACCACTATAAGAAAAAAAGCTATTTAGAGACCAATATTTAGCTACCAAATGAAATGGTTGCTAATTGTGACTAAAATAATCACCAAATTAAATTTTGGTAGCTAAATAACTACAAAATAGAAGTATTGATTGAATTTAATGACTAATTAAGTCAAATAATTGGTATTTAACATTAGATACCAAAGTTTTAGTGACCTATGCCATTAAATTTTAAATTGGTATCTAATTAAGTTAGAGACTAATATATGAAATTTTGAAGCTATATATGAAATTTTGGTGAGTGTGTTTAGTTAGAAAGGGATTTTGCATTAGCATTTTCCTTAGTCTTTACTTCAACATCAACTTTGGCTTTAACTTCTACTATTATCTAGTGTCAACTTCTAAATGAGCTTTAAACTCTTTTTTCTGGCAAGCAACTTTCTCTAATCTTGACTTACCTCCACCCTTTGAAAAAGGTGACAGAAGATGCCTTCAATAGAAGTTTTTATTGAGATGATGAAAACTTTTTAAGTCCAACATTGTTGGGACATGTTTTTTTTAGATCATGAAAGAATGAATAAATTAAAGTGGGACACAAAGGGGGTCATAACCCTTATAACAAAGTCCAGAAAACTATCCCAAAGACACACAAGTCCTAATTAGTAGAATATATTCCCTCCACCACTATCTAGTAAAGTCAATGTGTGGTACTCCCACAAACCAACACAACAAAACATCAAAACACATCCTAGCATCCATGGATAGTACAAATTAAAAATTATGAGACATTGACATACTCGTTACAGTGCGTGTCTCGTTGTATCCCGAAAGTTTTATCTAATAAACATGCTTCAATTTACAACATTTCAAGTACCAACATTATAATTATTGATTATCTTCAATGTCCTTGATTTCCTTTACTATTATTTTCGTATCTTTTATCCAAATTTTGCAAAACAATAACACATACCCACATGCATTATCCTTTCATTTTAAGCATCAAAACAAGTAGTTGTAAGTAAGAAGCAAATTTAGTCATAAGGCTTGTGAATCGAATTGTTTGAAAAATATTACTACAGTTATAGGTGGGTTTAGAAATGGTGTTCATTTTGATTGGTATAGGCATGGTATGTTTAAAAATAGCATTTAAAAGTCTTTTGAGTGATCTTATGTCAATACACATTAAATATGGAGTAATCTAGTTTGAGTACCACTAAAAGGTAGTGGTTGGGCTAATGTGTTGTGTAGATGGCTATAGAAAGTTTGGTCTTTAAGATAGGGTTAGATAAGGAGTTTAGAAAGGAGTTGAAGATTGGTTAATGATAAGATTGATTGGAGGTGGTCTATGTCCATCTTCTTAGATCAAATGTGTGTCTCTTACTTCAAGATTAGTTCGACCAACTTGTCATTAAACTTAATTACCTCAAACGACTTGAACACAAACATATAACAAACATTATATTAGACACAATAAAATATATAAAAGTAAATCAATCATTTCTCTATTCCTTATATAAGCCTAATGAAAATGTTATATACATTACATCAAAATATAATATTTATATCTTTTATATTTTGTCTTATCTTTATTTAATTTCTAGTTTTCATTAAGTCATATAATTTATTTAATCTTATCATAAATCTAACAATTTATAGGCCTTGATAAAGCTTCATCTAGCATCCTTCATCACTCCACCCTTTTATATAAACTTTGATATTTAATTTGTTCATTTTATTTTTTTAATACACATTAAGTAACTTTAATTACATCAACTAAAACTTCAATTAAACTATATATATAGTTGTCTAGTCATATATATTATATTATCTTAACTTTTATATATATATATATATATATATATATATATATATATATATATTTTTTTTGCTAGCATCTAGAAAAGTAGTTGATTTACCTATAACTAATAAACAATGACTTAGTTTATTATATTGTTTTTCGTAGTAATGCTGATTCTTCTAGAGCCTGCCTTATTAGTTCTTTTCCTTTCTTATCTTCTTTGGACACGAATTTCGATACAACAAAACTCTAATTAGGGTTCCCTCTATGCATGTAAGTAAACGAAGTAAAAATATGTATTGAATTAGCAGGAAAAATAATTAACTAATTGATAACTTATGGCAATTTCAATCTGAAATATGTGCAAGAAAGAGGCAAACCAAGAATCCTCACAAGAATATTGAAGATTGAGATAGTTAGAGATAAGACATAAGAAATATAATGGACCACCACAATAGTAATGCACTAATCTTTATGCTGTTAAATAATTGTGTGGTCCATTATTGACTCCATAGCAATAAATGGTCCTTTCCTCATTTTGTTGCTTTTGCTTAAGTATTACTTTTTTTATGATTTTTTTTTTTTTTGTTTCTATCTCTATTATTCTAATGAGTTAATTAATCGTCATACATTTTCATTGTAAAAGGTTTTCTACAATGAATTTCTTAGTAATATCACTCTGAATATATTTATTTTCTTTTTAAAGAAGAAAACTTTATGTGTTTAATGATAATGTATTCAATCTTAAATTATCTTTAATATAACTTTTAAAATCAAAAACAAATTTATCATATACAATGATCTATGATTAAATGAAATAATAAGACTTTGTGTAATAATTTTTACTTTGTATTAGAAGTAACTCCATTCAAATAAGGTAAAATCATTATAAACAACAATATTAAAAAAAAAAGTATTTAGCATGACTACATAAACTCAAATTATAAGATTATTAGTTAAGCTGAAATAATTTGCATTAGTTTATGTACTGTGATTTTACCCTAGAATGAAAAAGAAAAAGGAAAAAAAAAAAAGGTATGTGCTTTGAAAGCTAAGGGTGATTTGAACTTTAGATAAAGTAAATCCTAAGCAAATTAACCAAAACTGTTATTTGGTAAATAAAATGTTAGTTTCAATATGTGGTTGTGACTAACCAATTTACTGCTACTAATGATGAAATTTTGATAAACTAATAAGCAATCTCATCCATAAAAATGGAATGTTAGGTATAATGTTATCCGTTGCAGATGCAGGGGACAAGTGACCTTAAACTAAAGGCTTTGCTTCAAAAATCCATTTTCAAGTTGGTACATTTATTTTAAGTGACCTAATTATTATGCATTTCTTTTCCTAATCAACAAATTTAAAACTTTTCGTAATTAACACATTTGTGCAAAGATGAAAACACCAATACATGATATGTTTATCATTACTTGTAAGAACAGCTTAATTTATTTATTTTTATTTACTATAGACTATATCTAGGTTTGGCTATCAACTTCTTTTCTTGGCTAATTAAATTATTCTATTTAAAATTAACTTTATTTTTTTATTTTATTCCAGGTAAAACTTTTAAAATTAAGAAGAAGAAAAAAGCTACTTAGCTTGTTAAGATTTTTTTTTTGAATTAGACAAGTTCTTTTATTTTTAAAATTTAGGGTTTTCTGCTTCTTCTTCTTATTTTTTTTTTCTTTTCTATTTCAATAATTCATAAATTGAATAGACTAAATCTTCATGTGAAAAGCTTACCAACCAAAACATTCTTTCTTGAAATAAAAAAGAAAAAGAAAAAACTCACATTTTCTGCTTTTCAACTCTAATTTCCCATATAACAAATTCCATAAAATTCAGTTAAATTTACAAAATCTCCAAATCCCATGTATCTCAGTTTACCACCATAAATCTCCTAAATATTTAAATAAAAAAAGAATAAGAACACATAGATAAAAATTGTCAAAAGAACCAAATTTGCTTTTTTTGTACTTAATTAACTAAAACAACTTTGAAAAACTAAAATCAAGCACATAACTCAAACCATAATGAAAGTATAAAACACAATTAGAAAGAAAATGTGTGTAATGTTGTAGGCTTTTCCAAAGTCATAGGAGCTTTCTTGAAAATGACTCCATGACATGCTAGATAAATATCTATATATAAAAAAAACAAAAAAAAAATACCCAAGCACATCACTCACATTCATATATGAGTCTAAAAGAGAATCCAAGCTAGGCATAGCACTAGATATAGTGCATTTCCCTTGTAAAGGACACATAGTGACACAAGGCAGGGTACTAATTAAAGAGGGACACTGAGAATCCAATGAAAATGGCTAGCCATATTGTGACCTAGGCCACACAGTGCTTTCATGCATACAGTGAGAGAGAGAGAGAGAGAAAAAAAATTAGCATACCAATTGTGCTAATCTTTTCCTTTTACCAAAGGTTCCCTGCCAGAACTGTAATGGTTTATTTTTGGAAAGTTGTCAACTTCTCTTAAATAGTGGCACATGGAGCATGTTCTGTTGCAAACTTCACTTCTGGGTCACCTTAGTACCTCTTCATGCTCTTCACCAAATAGAACATCACTTTGGGAAAATTAGGTTAATGACCCAAATGCCATACCAAACCCTACAATTTGTTCTAACTTTTTGGAATGCATGTCTATGTGTATAAAAATGAATTAGTAAATCATTCTTAGAAAAGTTTAAATTAGCAGTGGGGGAACTTGGATATAACTTTCTCAAAAAAAAAAAAAAAATAGTGAAAATTTAGCTATGAAAAAAAATCATGTTATTGATTTTTTTTTTCATTAATAATTTTTATACACAAAATTTATTAGTGCCCCACAAGAGATAATTCTTGAGTTTTCGTCATGTAAATTTTGTCTAATTGAGTCCTTTTTTTTCTTGTTTCACTCTGTCAAAACTAACATCAAAGACTGATAATTTAAAGACCAAACTAAAAAATAATTTAGGGAATAATTTAAAAAAATTAAATAATCCATGGACTTGGGCAATAGTTTAATAACCTCCATATAAATAACCTGTTGCGAATTCCAAAGTGGGGGAAATGAATTATAAAAACAAATGATGATTCATGATGATGTCATGAGCCAATTTCTTCCAAAATCCAAATAATCAATTGATTGTATAAGTGGTATATCTTGTACTGTTTTTTTCTTTATTATTTATGAAGAAGAGATGTTTTTATTTATCTTGAACTTCAAAATTAATTATTATTTCATTAATGACAAAAAGAAAAAAAGTACTATCAAATAAAATGTCAAAATTGAAAATTATTATATACAAAAATATCATAAATAGGAATATAATATAATATTAAACCATCGAAACAAAGTAATATAAAAATATTCTTCGTACATCTATTCAAGAACACATTAAATGCATTCAATGTGTGACTAGACTTAATATACTTCTCAATTTCTTGTCGAAATGAATTTGAGTTTTTTTTTCATGTTAAATTTTTGCTATGTTGTGAAAGAAAAAAATTAAGAATTTAATTTTAAACACAATATATATATATATATATATATATATATATATATATATATATATATATATATATAATTTAAAAAAAATATTATTAAGATGAACAAATTTCCTCTACATGACAATCTATAATTGAATGATAATGAAATTATTTTCACACCATAAATGTGTTTTAATTAAATTTTAAGGTGGGTTGTAATTTATGGTAAGCTTAATTAATTTCTATATTTTGCTAGTATAAATATTTCCATATTATCATTTAAGTGATCTTAAACATAACTTTATAAATAGTTATTATAAAAATGGCAATATTACTCTATATTATTATTATTATCATCATTATTAATTAGACCATTATAACGGCATTTCAATTAAACTCGTTATTCTAAGTTTTATATGCATTTAATAATCGAATAAAATCATTGAATAAGGTGCATTTTCTTCACTCATTAATTGACATACAATTCATTTATAAAATGTATCAGTCTGGTTTTATTTCAATTATTTTTGTAAACTAAGTATTATTATATGCTGGCTATCATCAGTAGCACAAATTATTTTTATTTTCCTACGATTGTATACCGTTTTTTTTTAACTTATCCCTTATGTTATTCTTTGTACATATAATCAATTCTAAAGTTTGAACTAATGTCTAAAACAAATAGCATTTCTATATACATATTAATACTTAATTTAGTTTCTATTTAGATTCATTAATCACAACTTGTAATTGCTATTATATCACATATCTTCCATTTAATATACAATTTTAGAAGAAATACTTGTGATAAACAATCATGAAGAGATAAATTAAAAATAAAACAACAAACTTAAAACTATAGGAAAAAGGAATAACACTATAATTTACATTTGTGAAGAAAAGAAAATCTAAACTCTCTTCGGTCAAGATAGCAGCAGTCGAAGGTGGACTTTATTTGGGTGAATTTCCTTGCTTTGCGTGACGAAAATTTTCCTCAAGAGTTGACCTCTACAACGGCGCTTTCCATACCACATGCTCATTAAATTTCTCATATATATATATATATATATATATATATATATATATATATATATATATATATATATATATATAACTTATCTATTGCTTAAATATTTACGTATAGATTAAGAAATATAATAAAATAACATTACATTGGCTCGATTATAATCTTTGTTTTATATTTATTAAGAAAAAACTTAAGATTAATTTAACTTCACATAACTAGTTTATAGGTTTAATTTATTTATATGTTATAATTTGACATTATATTTAATTGATGTGAAATTTTCAACACACGTTTTTTTATTAAAGATTAGACATCTTAATCGTGAGACTAAATATATGTGGATGGGTTGATAGTGGTGTGATAGTAGGTAACATAAACTTGCTAAAGATAGACTGTGATGTTATATTAAGAATTTATCGTTTATAGAAAATACAGAATAATAACAAGGAATAGGTAAAAGAAAGAGAAATTATTCTTTTTTTTTCTTATTGATATCTAAACTGTTGAATATAATGAGCTTAACTCATATTTTCTATTGCTCTATTACTATTTTTATTTATAAATAAATCGTATCTATGTGTGTCTTTTAGATAATGGAGATTAATTCATAATTATTTTCTTCTTTATTTTAACATGGTACCAAGAGTCTAGGTTAGATTAATTTTTTTGTGAACCTACTATTTACTGTTGTTTTTTCACAGTTGTTTCCGCTGCTCTTATACACTGTTTCTCTGCCCTTCTCCGTTGTTGTCCACCGCTACTCTTCTTGATTAGAGTTCGTTTGATTTTTTAGAAATTTTCTCCCTCTTTTAAGGTGGTTTCTCTCACTTCATCTATGGCCTCTTCCGCTGTCTTTAATGAATTTCTTAAATGGTATGAGGATCGTTAAAACTTTGGTTCCATTACTTTTGTTGCACATACAGGTACATCTTTTGCTGACATCACTCATTTCAATTCTCTTGGTCCTTGGGTTTTAAACTCGGGTGTCATGGTAATAAAAACTTTTTCTCTTCTATATCTACCTCTGGTTATTTACCTTCCATTGCCGTGGCTAATGGCTCTAGGGTCTCATCTCATGGTGTTGATACTATTCATCTTCTTCCTTCGTTGTCTATTGATAATGTTCTTTATGTCTTTGGATCTCCCATTAACTTATTATCTATTAGTTTTCTCACGTTCCTTGATTATATCATTTATTTTACCAAAGGTTCTATTTGTTTATAGAACCGGAGTTCGAGATGCATAATTAGCACTAAATGCGAGTCTCATGGTCTTTATCATCTACGAATATCTGCACATGTTGGCACGGTTATGATTCTCCATCTCTCCTTCATTCTCAGTTGGGTCATCCTAGTCTTACCAAGATGCAGCAGGTTGTTCTAAGTTTGTCCAAGTTATCCAATTTATCTTGTGAGTCGTGTCATTTAGGAAAACAAAGTCGTAGCTCTTTTTCTAGTAATGTTTCACAACGTGCTTCATCCCCCTTTAACTTAGTTCATTCAGACATTTGGGGACCAAGTTGTGTTAAGTCTAATTTAGGTTTCAATATTTTATTACTTTTATTGATGATTTTTCAAGATGTACTTGGTTATTTTTAATGAAAAATTGTTTTGAGTTATTTTTTATATTTTAATCTTTTCTTAATGAAATTAAAAATCAATTTGGAGTTTCAATTCAAATCTTACATGCTCGTGAGTATCTTTCTCATTCTTTTAACACTTTTATGAAATCTTATGGCATTCTTCACCAAACTTCATGTGCTTATACACATCAATAGAATGGGGTGGCTGAACGCAAGAATAGACATCTTGTTGAAACTACTTACACTCTTTTAATTCATGGTGGGGTTCCTCAACGGTTTTGGAGTGATTTTATTCTCAGTGCATGTTATTTAGTCAATCGAATGTCATCTTCAGTTTTAAAAAATAAATTTCGTCATTCTATTTTACTTCTTCATGAAACTCTTTATCCCTTACCTCTTAAAGTTTTTGGGTCTAGTTACTTTGTTCATAATTTTTGTCCTGGTCTTGATAAATTATCTGCTCAGTCACAAAAATGTGTGTTTTTAAGATTCACTAGATCTCAAAAAGAATATAAATGTTTCTCACCATCTCTTAACTGCTACTTCATTTCTGCAGATGTCACATTTATTGAGTCTTCTTTTTATTTTAAGTCTTTATCTTCTCCACCTGTGTCTCCATCTAATCAAGTACATATTCTAGTTGTCTTTGATACTCCGATTTTGTCTAATGTTCCTAAATATTCCTTTCATCCACCATCTCTTGAGGTTTATAGTCATAATCAGACTTCTCATTGTCCATCCGATGACTCTCTTTTGTGCCAGCTCTTCCATCCATTCGGCTCTGACAGTTAAACATAATCTTTCCATTGTCATTCGTAAAGGTATACGTTCTACTCGTAATCCCTCTCCACATTATACTGCATTAAGTTATCATAAACTATCTCAACCTTTTTATACTTGTCTTTCGTTTATTTCTTCTATGTCTATTCCAAAAATTGTAGGTGATGCCTTAGCTCATTCTGGTTGGCGTCAAACAATGCTTGATGAAATAAGTGCTCTTCAGAATAATGAAACTTGGGAACTCGTTCCTTTACCTTCTAGGAAATCTGTTGTTGGTTGCAGATGGGTTTTTGCTATCAAAGTTGGTCCTGATGGTACTATTGATCATCTCAAAGCTTGTCTTGTGACTAAAGGTTATTCACAAATTTTTGGTTTAAACTATGGTGATATTTTTTCTCTAGTGGCAAAGATGGCTTTTGTTTGCTTATTTATAGCTATGACAACTCTTCAAAGTTGACATCTCTATCAATTAGATGTCAAAAATATTTTTCTTAATAGGGATTTGCAGGAAGAAATTTCTATGGAGCAACCTTCAAGTTTTGTTGCTCAATGAGAGTCTTCTGGATTGGTATGTCATCTCCTCAAATCTTTATATGGCCATAAGTAGTCTCTTAGGGATTGCTTTGAAAAATTTAGTGGTGTTGTTCAACAATTTGGTATGACTCGCAGTGAGGTAGATCATTCAATTTTTTACCGATACTCAAGTGTTGGGTCCATCTATCAAGTGGTGTATGTTGATTATATTATTCTTACAGATAGTGGTAACCAAGACACCTCTGAGATAAAACAACATACTTGTCACCACTTTCAGACCTAAGATCTTGGCAAACTCAAATATTTCTTGGTGATTGAGGTAACACAATCTAACAATGGTGTTGTTATCTCTCAAAGGAAGTATGCATTGGACATTTTGGAGAAAACTATTTTAATGAATTCAAAATCTGTTGATACACCTATGGATCCTTATGTCAAACTTCTACCTAGTCAGGGGAGCCTCTTTTAGATCCTAAGAAATATAGAAGACTAGTTGAAACATTGAATTATCTTACTGTTACTCATTCTGATATTTCGCAATCAATATGGTGAGTCAATTCCTTAATTCCTCGTGTGTTGATCATTGGAATTCAATCATTCGTATATTGAAGTATACTAAAGGTTCTCCTGGAAAAATCTTACTATATGGTCATAATAACCATAATAAAGTTGTATGTCATTCAGATGTTGATTGGGCAGGATCTCCGTCTGATAAAAGATCTACTTCTGGATATTCTGTTCTTATTGGTGATAAGTTGATTTCTTGGATAAGCAAGAAACAACATGTTGTGGCAAGATCTAGTATTGAAGCGGAATATGGAGCTATGGCCTTAGCTACATATGAACTTATTTTGCTTAAGCATTTACTTAAAAAGAATTATAATTTGGAGAGGTCACTCAAATGACACTCATATGTGATAATTAGGTTGCTTTTCATATTAGCTCAAATCTTGTCTTTAATTAAAAGACCAAACATATTGAGATTGATTGTCATTTCATTCAAGAGAAAATTATATATGGAGATATCAAGACTAAATTTGTTAATTTGAATTATCAGTTAGTTGATATTTTCACTAAATCTTTACAGGGACCTAGAATTGATTATATTTGTAACAAGCTTGGTACATATGATTTATATGCACCAGGTTGAGGGGGAGTGTTAAATATAATAGACTTAGCCCGTATTTTCTATTAGTCTGTTACTATTTTTATTTATAAATAAATAACCCTTATGTGTGTATTTTACACAAGGGAGATTAATTCATAATTATTTTCTCTTTTATTTTAACAATTATATTGCTTCAAAATTCAAAATTGACTCATATTGAGTTTCACTCATCTAATCATTTTCAAAATAACTCATAAGAAAACTAAGAAGATAAATTATAACTCTTATAAAGACTCCAAGTTCTAAAAAATTTACTTAGCTTAAAAGTACAAAAGTTACAACAATTTCAACTACAGCTAAGACATTTGCTTACTAAAGTAGTTATAACTTGAGTTCTAGATATTCTTTTGTAAATGATTTTAATTCTAATGTAAAGCTAACATCCAAGGCTACAACTTTCATGAAGACCACTAAGTCTAATTCAAAAATAATTGATATGCTCAGCACCTATAAAATGTTGATTGAATTTTACCAAATATTTTCTTCACTTGCTCTTAGATCTAAATCCGTTGAAGCAATTTCTCATAATAAACGCATTTCCTATTTGTCTCAAATATATTGGGCTATTGGGGTATTTGTTGAGTGAATTTATTACAGTAAAATTCGATTCTTCTTTTTCTTAAATCTGACAGGTGATTAACATCCTTTAAGCTTATCATGAAGCAAAGTTATGTTTTACAGAGTTTCAAACTGCTCAAATACCTCAAATTGGTAACTTAATATATACAAAAAAAATATAAAACATATATTGATCACCTTATATAATTATCAAAAAGCACACCATAAACTATATAATTTCATGTAACCATTTCACTCCAAAACATCCTATACAATTGATTTCGTTAACTTTTCTAAATCAAAACCTAAGTCAACATAATCATATTACAATCAAACATAGTTATAAAATTTCAGACTCAATCTAAATTGTAAAATAAGTTAAATACATATTTCATCAATATTATAACCACAACTCTTCGATCCTTCCAAACAACTCTTGTAATATCAAATGTCAACTAAGACAACAATTCAACACACTTTCATCTAATATTTTCTAACTCAATCCAAAAAAACTTTAATTAACAATATAAAGTAATGTACAACACAGCATAAAAAAAAAATCAATCATGCAATGTCCCTGCATAAAATAAAAATAATGTGACAAGTCAAAACCAAGCATTCAAATCTTCTACTTTAGAATTTTATCAAACATTTAACTAATAACTCTTACCTGACAACAAGATATTTCAACTAAACTTCAACAAGTCATATTCAATATAAGAAACCCAAACTTCAAAATAAGAACCAAACATCGAACCAAAGATATCAATATGACCCTTGACTAGCAAATATTCAAAATTTTCCATCATACGTCACATGCAACAATCTCCCCAGGCATGCAAATCATTTACATGCAAACAAGCCAAGGAAAAAGAGGTAAATAAAAACCTATTCTAAACAAAATTTTAATCAATAGATATCTTATAAATTTTGTTAACTTCACTACAATAAGTTCAAATCTTAAAAATGATGAATGATCAACTTAATATCTTAGAGAGAAGGTAAAAAATACAAGTTTTAGAGAGCAATTTTTGAAAAATGAAATAATTAAGTTATTCTATTTATAATATTTTTAACTTGACTAATAAAATATTCATACTTCATCCTATGAAAACCACTTCTACTATTAAACATAATTTACTTAGTCCTTACAACAACTGTTTGATGAAAATGTTAAACAAGTTCCAGAAGACTTATCCACCGACTTAGGATGCTTGAGCATCCAACTAATGCTTAAGCACTCAAGCCACAAGTCATTCACTGACTCGCATTCAAAATATATGTATACCACCTCTACCACGCATAAGCATTCAAAATAACTCTTAAGCCATAGGTCATATGATTTAAGTGTTTTGTCCAATGCTTAAACAATATGCTTCCAAAGGATAAACATGTCTCTTAAGTGATATAAAGTAGTTAATACAATGCTTGCATATCGCTTGGGGATCACTCGAGCAATAATATCACTCAAACGATATTCAACCCAAAAGCAACTTAAACTTATATTACACATGAAATCCCCAATCTTGTTAACCTATCAAATTCATTTTATTTCATCCATATTAAAGATTCTTCACTCTTATTTAGATACATATTTTCTCATTTCACAATCACCAACTTCTTTATATATCCAGATTATATATATATATATATATATATATATATATATATATATTATATCAAAAATAAATA
>Ga0209489_102336_pt1 | contig 38698 bp, 9 predicted proteins | sample SiratrowhiteBW_FD_187527 | JGI IMG/M metagenome (GOLD analysis project Ga0209489, IMG submission 187527) | Root nodule microbial communities of legume samples collected from California, USA - Siratro white BW (SPAdes) (version 2) | ecosystem: Host-associated > Plants > Roots > Nodule | place: USA...
ATTTTTCGCATACATGCATAACTAGCAAGCAAAACCAAATCATATGAACAAACCCTAAACCCTAAACGAAGCAAACATCGACACACAGCAAGCATGTTTCATACCAAAAAAGCTTAGGGTTTAGGGTCAATACCACCAATGCAAACGGTAAAGCTTCGACGGTGGGGAAAAGGAAGGCGAATCTTGCAGAAGGAATGTGAATCTTACAGAAGGAACGCGAATCTTGTTGTTTCCTCTGTTCTTTCTCCTCCAGAGCATGCGGGGTTAATGAGTGCAATGAGAAAATGAGATATGCTTTTCCCTCTCAAATTACCGTGTATTTTTCAGATGGCAAATTACAAAAGACACCCTTTGCAAAAAGACAAACATGAACCACGTAATTAGAAAACTATCTGTGTTTCTCTTTCTTTGCCACACAGAACGACACTGCCACGTTGAAGTGTCAAATGGAGGTAAGAGAAAAAGGAGTGTCAAACTATCATTTTCTTTCATAAATTTGCCCTGCTTCAGGCCCCGTCATAAACAGCTTCATCAATAATCATCACATTCATATACCGAAATTTCTATTGATATAGCAATGAAAAATAGGACGCAACAATTATAAAGCATATTGAATTATTAAAATCTATTCTAGAAGCAGGAGTGTTTGATTCAATTTACGAAAATGATATAATAATAGTAATAATGCCATGCGGACCTGGGATTTTGACTCACGCCGAATCTAGAGTTAGTCTATTATTATAGATCTTATGGCCTTGGATTTGAAATTGTGTATCTTCTTAAGGATTTGATAACCCTTTTAATACATGATACACATGGAACTGATCTTAGATTCTAGAGATGATGTCTGGACAAAGTAATTTTGATAGGATAAATTGTTAGGGTTAGGCTTTTTTTTGTTTTACTTTTAAAGTAGATTCTTTATTGAAAGACTGTATAAGACTATTTTACACTCTTGGTGCATGACCATTAAATCATTTAATATTACTATTTTGATATACTTGTTTAATAATTTTTTTGTCTTGGCAGAAGTAATCAGTGGGCAATTGCCACCTGCACCCCTCGTTTGCTTCGTGCACCTCATTATATTTTTAAAATACCATCCAGCTCTTAGGAGTGTAAAAGTAGTTTTCGGAATTGGTGTTCTGAAATAAATTTTATGGGTGTAAAAATGACTTTCAGAATTAATATTTTGAAAGTGTAAAAATTAATTCCGGAATACTGTTTGTGGAAGTTTAATTTTAGTTCTATAATATCTTTTTCATAAACATGTTTTAAAAATTCCAGGAAACATGTTTCTCAATTGCTTTTCCATAACTCAATTTTTTTACCATCAAATGCTTATCCGAAAAGCGAATTATGTATGATTTCTGGAATTCCTTTTCCGAAATGGGAAAAAAATCACGAACCTACAAGTGTACAACCACGCCGTGGACCCCGTAGATCACCTTACACCACTGCAGCACAACCACTCAACAAGAGCAAACACCCTCTAACCAAACCAAACCTTCCTCACCAAAATTTAATCCAAAATCAAATAAAAATTAAATTTCAAAACTTACAGTGGCAAGGAGACCAAATGGAACGGGAACCAAAAACTAAAGACAACACTGCGCTACCTCTAACAATCGACAACACCAGCTCGGACGAATCAAGTGGCTGCCCCAACCAGAACCCATTTTATATTAACCCAGAGGATTCTTCTATCCTTTCCTCTCAATGATGGGGTGCAGGAGGCAATTTTCTAATTAGTGATATTATACTGATAAGTGATTTTGATGGGCTTCGTGTGATCTAATTCCTGCTCGAGTGCTTCTTCCTCCACCTCCATAACCTCTCCCTACACCTCCGTAATAAATTTTAAAATACCATTTTGCCCTTTATATTTTTTTTTTAACTCATTCTACCCTTCATCCCATTAACACTAAGAACCCACCTCCGTACTTTCGGCGCTGCGCTCGCCCTGCACCTCTTCCACCTCTTGCACCTCCTACACTTTTGGTTATCACCATAGCATACAACTACGTTTGTTTCCGCTTTTCACCGTTCAACCGTTCAATATTCTCGCATGAAAGGTGGGAAAATTGGAGGATGGCGGTGGTGAACGTTGGTTTTGACTGAAAACTGGAATTGAGTGTAAAAATCGCAAGTGATTCAAAACTGTCACAACCACCGCCACTCCAATAGCAATAATGAGTTCTTCTACTACTGGTTGCGTAACCTTCCACCTTCTTCAAATCTTCAACTTCTCAGCTAGAGTTTTTTTTTTTCATTTCGTTATGTTTAAAGTTAGAATTTCAAAAATTATGGAGGTGCAGGAAGACGCTATGGAGGTGCAGGAAGAAGCACTCTTCCTGTCAGGTAATTTGGGCTCCAACATAAATTCTGACCCAACTAGTTTGGGAGAGAGATCGAATAGTGAGTGAAGAATCGAAGACAGAATCTCCAGGGAGCTATTTATTCTTTCTTTAACGCTCTCTTCATTTCACTATTCACACTCTTAGCCACCATCTCAACTCTCTTTCGATTGCCTTTGCATCTTCGCACCAACCTGCATGGCGACCAACACGTTCAACGCAGGATCACTCTCCTCACGCTCTCTCCGTCTCCAGTTCAATCAGAGATTGGTATCGTTTTCGATTTCCGTTTGATCCTCCCTCCCGCTTTCAAGCTTTTAATTATGACTGTTATTCTGCGTTTTGCTTTACTCTTCTTTTTCTTATGATTGTTCGCACTACAAAATCCTCGAATTCTCTGTTTATTTGTTTCTTTTTCGTTGTTATTGTTACGTGGAAGTTTTTCTGAATTATGTATTCCACTTCTCCTGCCGTTTCCTTGTTTTACTAAGGAGAACGCGTAATGATCTTTCGTTGATTGAGATTTTTTACTATTTTTCTCCATTTTGTCAAATATTTTGCATGTAATCATACGACGATAATATCTACTAAGCGTATACGTAAACATTTGTTTGTGTAAAATTTGTGGTTGATTTCGTAATTGACGTTTTGTGTTGTTTTGACGTTTGGAAAACCGTTAGACATGAAATTTTCATCCATTCAAAGATAAAAACCCTAACTAAACAAGTGTTTAGAACTTGTAGCATTTGTTATGCTGTAAGGACATGGATTCGAACAATGTATTTTGTGGCCATCTTAACTCTATTTGCAAGCTGCATCATGTCTCCTTCTCCAGTTTTGTTAATGAAGATTTAAACTGAAGCTTGAAATCTTAGACCACAATATATAAAATGCTTTGCATATTATTTTCCTCCATTTCACGTTTGAACAACTCCAATGATTTTCAGTAATAGTTCATATAATTTCTCTGTTACTTAGAAAAGCAGATTGGTGACTTGTTCTTGTTTCGTTTTTTTTATATTCATTCTTTAATGATGTTTCTTTGAATGCTTATTGAACAGGCATTTAGTCCAATTGCTAGCCCAATGTTTAGCTCAATTTCAAGCTATGGGAGGACGAATGTTTCTTTTAGCTCGCGGCCGCGCTCAGTTTGCCTCAGAGTTTCCTGTGCGGTATGTTACTACTCGTGAATTGCTTCAGCCCTCTTCAAGAAATTTTACTTTGCTCGCATGGACACTAAATTACAAGATCTCAAACTGGTTCAAACCGCAATTAATAGTAATTTAAATTGACTTCACCTCATGTCCTCATACGGTATGAAGCTGCGACAATGATTGATTCAGAGAATTTGTGCTGGAAAATATGAAATGCTATATTTATGGAAAAAATTTAAAATAAAACATAAAGCTGAAATGATACACATTTTAGGATTTTGCTCATGTAAAAGAGAGGGAGCAGAGAATGGTAGGGACAAACAAAATACATGCACTGAAGTAAACTCTAAAAGTGGTTTGATCAAACTGAATTTAAGTGCATAATTTTTGACACAATCTTAACTGCAGAACAGTTCGGATGAGTTGAACTGCTCTGAATTGTTCTAAACTGTTTTTTAAGTGTTTGAACTATTCTCATTAAACATCTTATTTTAAAATGTATCTTTCAATCTCATAAGCTACAATTCACTTTACACAGTTGTGTTTAGGGTCAATTGTTCATTTATTTTCTTTCGAAAGAGTTTATTTTTATAATGCAGTTTATTTTTTAGCTGTTCTAGAAAACGAAGGATAAATTACAGTTATAACTTGTAAGTTGTAACTTTCGATTTTAGTTTAAATTTAAACTACTTTGTTTAGTATGATTATAATTTTATAAATGGGTTTATCTATCGAAACTGAAGTGTGCACAACCTTTGCATACTCTTGATTTTATACAAATTTAGGTGTGCAAATTGTTTTGGCCTTTCTACTAAAGAATATTCTGAATTCTTCAAACATGTGTTTTATAAAATTTCAAGAAGCTTTACAAGACATTTTTATACTGGCAATTTGGCACTAGTCTAACTATATCGAGATGGTTCAGTATTTCATATTGGTGGGTGTATAAGTATGCATAAATGTTTAATTATTAAATGCACACTTGAATAACGTGGGTTGTTTAGATAGAAATGACTGAATATCTTGAAATATAAAATTCCAGAATTCCTTTCTTAAAGAATAGTTCCTTTCTGTCTCTCTTCGATGTGAGTAATTTTCTTGTGTGTGTTTGGGGAGGGGAGAGGGAGTATTCACTGTTTTCATGCTTATGTTGAATGCATTGAGCAGGCTAAACAGGAGACAGTACAAAAGGTGTGCAAAATAGTAAAGAACCAGCTGGCTCTACCAGATGACTCTAAAGTCACTGGCGACTCAACATTCGCGGCGCTTGGAGCTGATTCACTTGACACTGTAAAAATCATCTTACCATAATTGCTTCCATTCAATGCTCCTTGGATTTATTTTAGCAAAATCTGATCATAAATTAATACACAGCATTTGATTGTTGTGATTTACTTATTCGTGACATGTTCTTTAGGTTGAGATCGTGATGGGGCTTGAAGAGGAATTTGGTATCAGCGTTGGAGAAGATAGTGCACAGAGCATCGCAACAATTCAGGATGCAGCAGATCTTATCGAGGAGATCATCAGTAAACAGAGTCCTTAAGAGTAAACATGTACCAGATTAAAAATATCTCTGGTAGGCATGCATAGTTTTCCGTGTAGTACGGTGTAGTTGATTGAGTGTTTTATCTGCATATTCTGCTGTTGCCTTTTTAGGTTTGAAAAAAAAATTGCGGGAGAAAATCATGTGAAGGTTGAAGGTTGTGGATTACGCATGAGGAAAAGACTCATAAAAGGAAGCAATCACGTAAAATTGGTAAGCATTGGCCATTGTCATGTTTGCCTTTGTCAAAAATACAATAACGAACTAGCTATCCGAGTCAGGATTCGTAGTTTTGCTTAAAATTTAGGACTATCTTTGATTTTTGTAGGCGTAGTTTTGCTTAAAATTTAGGACTATCTTTGATTTTTGTAGGCGTGCTATCCTTCGCAATTATTTTTTAGTAGCTATTTTAAGGTTTGCCAAAGAAGCTCGAGAAAAGTTACAAGCAAATTCTATCTATATTTTATCATAACAGTAGATTTTGCTCCTTTTCCCTATATTTTTGTGACCGTGGCGTTCGAATTCGAAATGGAGAAAGGAAATTGTCACCTGTAGAATACTAGTAATTGAGCAGCGAATGCAATGACATGTACCTGCTGCATAAGACTTTTCTAATGTAAGAAATCTTAATTTTTGTTGTAGTTTGAATTCATAGAGAAGCTAATGGTGTATTCAGTAGAATGTAGGAGAAAGATAGAGAGAGATCTAATTTTGTGTTTAATAGAGGGAGAAAAAAAGAAAAAGGAATAATTAAGATTCACGATATTATTTATATTTTTTTTTTATTAAATCGATCAAATTACATTTCTATTCTATTATAGAACTACACATTGATTTCTTTTATCTACCTATATTTTTATTTTGAAAAAGCTGAAGTGTATAAATGGATACTAATTTACATATAAAATTTGATTTGTTTTACTATTTAAATTCTGCTCCCTTCATTTATTTTATTTTTTTCTAAGTACATGTTAACAAAAATTATCTAATGCAATTCAATCAGTCTATACGAAAGGAGGAGAATTTAAAACCATATTCGCCATAAACAATGACTCGGTCCGTCATCTAGATTTTGTGTTTTTGTTTTAGAAATAAATATTAATTATAGTTAATAGTAAAGATTAAAAAGTACTAAGAAATATCAAACATCTAAAAGTTAGCCAAAAAAACCTTAACAAAGTTTAAAATCAAATAGAATACCTTAAAACACATGTAAGTACAGTATTTTTCATTCTTCTTTCTGCATCTGAGATTAGTATCGTAATCGTGAAAGCGAGTCCTTATTTATCATACAAGAATTAGGAAAAACGAAATTATCATTGACACATTCCAGTTTCAAGGACTCTTGCTTTTGATTTGTGCCTGTTGACGCACTGTCCAGCCAGTACTCCAAAATAATATTTACAAATTGTAAATGTTATTTTTATTATAGTTCTAATGACTAAAGTGAAATTTCAACTCTGGGTAACATAGTAACTACAAAATCATATGCTAAATTAATTCAATTATAGAAATGAACCCTTTTTTCCTTTTCATAATTATTATATTCCATTACAACATGGAAGCATGAATAAGTAACATGAAACAAAATTACTGTAATTATTATAAACGATCGTAATGGATGTATTATATTTGCACAGATAAATATTATAAATTAATCATTCAGTGCTGTGCGTATGATGATCATGTTATTTTTTCTTATCAATCATAAAAAAAACAAAATATTTTAATAATTTATAAATAACATATTCTTTTAAAAGGAAAAGCTTTTGGATAACTTTCATTAATATTAGTTAAAATTTTATTTGTACTAGCATTGATAAAAAAATCACAAAAAAGATACTTGATTAGCATAAGAAAAGATAATCTTTCTTAATATCTACCTAAAGTAGCATCAATCAATATAAACTAAAATGTTATCTTATCATATTTTGAAGTTATTTAAATATTGATTAACACTAAACTAATTTTTTATATTAAGTAATAATTTAAAAAATATTCTATTCAAACAATAAAATTAAAATCTAATAAACTTGAATTATTTTATTTAAAATAAAATATTTAAAATGAAATAAATTCAATTTTAATGTATTTATATTTGCTTAAAGTTATGAAATTCTCTGCCTACACAAACCGTTAAAATCAGGCCCCGATAAATTTGGATACATACATTTCCTACAAATAGAAACCTCAATATTAAACTTTTCATAACACCCTACTTGGGTCTCCTCATGTCTCGTAAGCTTTCGTTTGGGGTCAAGCCCCTACATTAAGCATTAAAAACTCCTCAATACAGAAGAAACTCACGATGGGAAAATCTTCAAACTTCTTACCTCCTTTCCCAATATTTAAATCAAAACAATTTATTTATGCAACAAGAATGCAAGAACTTACACAAAAACGAATATTTTTCTGCGCACGTTAAATGCTTAAAGCGTAGTTTGATTGTTCTAGTATTCATTATTTTTTTCCGAAATTGACTAATTGAACAAACATAAAACTTAAATTCAATACTAAATCACGGATAGAACATTCTAATATATCATTTACTGAGGTTACTGAGATTTCTTTTAAAAATTTATCTACTAAAACGATCTACTAAAATATTTACTTTATTTACAAGTTTCGTGAACGGATGCCCCGGTAATAGTACATGGAGGCCTTATTAGTTTAAAAATACAGCAAATACCACATCAGTTCCAATCTGATTCGAAGAAACCAGCATCTTTCATTTCCGAGTAGTACACGTTTTCCAAATGCAAATCGTCCTCCTGTAACCATCACAACAACAACAATCATCAGATCAACAACAAAAGAAGGAAGATTCCTAACTCCCAACAGCAAACAATACCAATGTTTGAATTGTAAAAATTGAACTCCGGGCATTAAGTTTAGGACACTATGACCTGAAAAAAGTCAGCCAGGAAGGTTATGTATAGAAGGGGAAGATAAACGGCATGATAGCATACAATCGTGAAATGATATAACCTGTGAGCAAAGGTAAAACACAAAGCTTTAGAGAAAGAAGCCAAACGAAAAAAGTTCAAAAGAATCACTTTCAAGTAAGCTACAGAACAATAGAAGAATCTAACCAGAAACCAAAAGAAGCACCATTTCCAGTAATGCCACAAGCAAATAGTGCAATTGCATTCAAGATGAACATAATAGTAACATACTTGTAGTATGCAGGCCTCGCTGTAAAAGGAGGAATAGAAATTATGCTACCATAAAACTAATTAAAGACATAATATAACAATACATGCAACTAACTTACCAGGTAACCTTTCTCTCCACCTAGAATGATAAACAAACAATACGAAACCATAAACAAGAGTAAGCAACAGTTTGTGGATGACCCACAAGTTCCACTTCAGGTGAGGAGTAGGGTAACCGCTGTTGATGAAAATTGGAATCCCAAATGCAAACAGATATATAGCCTAAAAGGGAAAAGGTGAAACTGCAACAATTAATACATTAAAAACCATATAAGGACAAGCAGCAAGCTTGCAGAAAAAACCACAGAATTACCTTCAACAAGATATCAAAACCAACAATAATCCCCGATATACCAAAAGTTCGAGTCAACGCTTCTAAGCCACTGGTACTATTTCCTTGAAACAAAAACGCAAGCAAACTCACTTCTAGAAACAGCATTCCAGAAGTAGTAAAGAGGGACAACAAGTTCCAAGCAAACTCTTTCCCAGGAGAGCACTCCCACGTCTGCATCAATCAAAGAATTAAACATTCACCATCTCCAGCAGATAACAAAAATAATTAACACCATTTACAACAAATAAGGTTTAGCTAATAATAATAATCTTCAATTTGATCCAAAAATGTGACTGCTGGATCTGTTTAGATCCCATAATCAACATCTTTAGAGTATACAAATCACTAACATTTTACCCTACTAAGTACGTGATTTAGCAGACATTTGCAAATTGATTTTGTAAAACTGATTTTGGTTCAAATTGATCTTAAAGTCATATGATCTATGTTTAGATGTTTTTATTTTAAAGCGATATGATATAAAAATTAATGCAAAAAACTATGTAACTTCATCTGAAAATCAATTTTGTACCCAGAATCAATTCATTCTTCAAGCTGAAGCTGAAACCAAACACGATAACATTCATTCAAAATCTAACTAGCTAGTATTTCAACCTGTCTTTGAATATTCTAAATCATCCAACAAAAAATCCAAACGAACACTAAATTAACAAGCTGTAAACAATTCGAGGTACAAAACTACATAAGTTAACTGTAAATTGACTTAGTTTATTTATTTTTTGCTGGATTAAAGAAATTGCGGGAGAACATAAGTTGACCTGGGAAAAGCACCACACGAGATTGAGGATGCTGACAAGCCAGAGAGAAGCGTAATAGGATATGATGATATAAGAACGGCCATTTGAGAGTTTGAGAAAGCTTTGTTTAGCTTGCAGCGCTAAGTACAAGACGAAGAGAAAGGAAGCGACGATCAAAACCGCATTGTGCAAAAACCCATGGCACTCAAACACCCAATCGTGGATTCCTTCAGATACCACTGAATTTTGCCCTTGATTTTGGAGTGTCAGCAACGATTGGTCTACCATGTCTCCCGAAACTCGTTTTTTTTCTTATTTTTTCTGAAAGAAGGAAAACCCTAGACCTAATTTTGAGAATTGAAAGGGAAAAGAGGAGTGTTTGGGAGTTGAAGAGTTTGAGTGTATCGTGAGAAATGTTGCTCCGACTAATAGAAACAATACCTACAGATGATCTATTTTCTGTAATGGTTTATCCACGGCTAGGCTTCATCTCTAGAATTTATCCCTGTTTATTATTTACCCTTATACAAACTATCAATTATTTATTGTTTACCTGGATTATTATTATTATTATTATATTTTTTTAGAAAATACCGAGACAAAAAGTTAATTTTGTTTTCCTAATAATAATAACTATCAAAATAATTAATTTTCCAAGTGTTGGTATAACTTGATATATCTAAATTAGTTTTTTTCTATTGATTAACTAAATTAGTTATTCTATATACATAACTGAATTAGTTATTGTGTTTAATTGTTATTCAGTTTAAACAGTTAGTTATTTCATTTATATGGTTTGTCTCTTAGAAGGAGGAGTTTTATGTATTTTAATTTTATAAATCATTAATTTTAATTGAGTTGATTCATAATATTCATTGAAAGAATCTATTTTATTCTTTAATTGTGAAATGAAACTTTTTCACTTACTTAATTGTTTGTTTTACATTTCTCATAGTACTATAATTATTATTTTATATGGTATCAGGTTAATCTTTCTTTAACTACAATTCTGAAAATTGTAATACTGTGAGGAAAGTGATCAACAATATTAGAGATAACAATGGTGGATAACCAAAAAGAGCACTTGATGAATGAACAATTTACATTGAACCTGTAACATTTGCAGACCCTACTTGCAAGTGCGAGTAAATTATAGCAACATCGATACCCAATGAAAAATTCATTTTATATTTATCCCAGTGAGAGTTTCAGGGTGAATCCAATTTTATTTGTACTAACAACAACCAATTTTCATGGACCAGAACATGACATGAAATTAACATTAAAGTCCAACAACAAGTTGAAGTTTGTTGATTGAACAATCTTGAAACCAAAAGCCATTGAGCCTTTATATGTGGCTTGGGATCGCTCACGTTTGTGTTATCTTGGATCCTTCATTCTCTTTTTTCAAAAATTTACAATAGTGTGATTTAGTTTGATGATTGCTATCTACTATGGAAAGACCTAAAGCACCGGTGTCACCAAGGTGACATATTTCGAAGCACCATTTTACAATAATTGTATGCTATTAAGCAAGGTGATTTATCTATAACTACATATTTCACAAAGTTAAAGTTTGTCTGGGAGGAACTTGAGAGCTACTTATCGATTACTAATTGTGCATGCAACAACACTTGTAATTGTGGATGGGAGTGGGTCGTGAATATCGTCCTAAAGAATATGTGATACAGTTTCTTAGAGGCTTGAATGATTAATATTCAAGTGTGAGATCTCAAGTTACAGTGATGAAATCACCGCCTAACATCGAGTCTGCTTTTTCTTTGTTAATTGAGCAAGAAAGATAGATTACGTCTCCAAATCAAGAAGCAATCACTTTGTTTAACGACACCACTGGCAACAACAATGGCAAAGGAGCTTTTGCATCCAGAGGCCGAGGTCAACGTGGCAGAGGAGGTCAAAATCCTTCCGTAGAAGAGGCAATGCTAGCCAACAAAATGTTTTAAAATAAATTTTGTACATATTGTCAGAAAAATAGGATATACTACAGAGGAGTGCTTTGAAATACATGGATATCCACCAAATGGGAATAAAAATAAGACATAGAGTGGTTCTGTCATTAATAATGTAGCTTCTGAAATAGATGAAGAAGGCAATTGTGTTTTTAGAGGGAAAGTTGAGCAAGTGGAAGACAAGTTTTTTCCTTACAAAAGAGCAGCAATTAAAGCTCTTGGATCTATTGCAAGAGTCTGAATCGCAACATTTGCCTCATCACACCAAGTATCCACAAACATTCAGGTACATACAAAACCACCTTGTTTAATATCATACAATTCTTTGTAAAATGGTGCTTCGAAATATATTCACCTTGGTGATACTGGTGCTTTAGGTCTTTCCATAATAGCTAGCAAGCATCGAACCAAATCACACTATTGTAGATTTCTGAAAAAGAGAATGATTGATCCAAGATAACATGAAGCAGAGATCCCAAGCCGCATACAAAGGATCAGCGACTTTTGGTCTCAAGATCGTTCCATCAACAAACTTCAACTTGTTCTTGGACTTTAATGCTAATTTCATGGCATGTTCCCATGCATGAAAATTGGTTAGTGTTAGTACAAATGAAATTGGATTCACCCCGAAACTCTCATTGGGATGAATATAAAATGGATTCTCCATTGAGTCTCGATGTTGTTGTAATTGACTCACACTTGCAAGTGGGGTCTGTAACGGTTGCAGGTTCAATGTAAACAGTTGATTTATCAATGACTCTTCTTGATTATTCTTCATTGTTATTTCTGAGATTGTTGATCACTTTTCTCATAGTGATACAATTTTCAGAGTTGTATCTAGAGAAAGATAAACTCGATTAGTTTTATAAGTCTATTGGTATAATTGAATTAGTTATTCTATTGACATAACTGAATTAGTTATTACATCTATTATTATTCAGTTTAATTTGGTAATTAGTCAATTTAAATTGTGAGTATGTTAGAAGGATTTTTATGTATATTAATTCTAAAAGTCATTGACCTTAATTGAGTTGATTCATAATATTCATTTAATTAGTGAATGGGTCTATTTTATTTTTTAGTGTGGATGCAACTGTTTCAGATCTCTCCTAATGCTAGGATTATTCTTTTATCAATAAGAGTAACAACAGTAAGATGATGATGTTTTTCTTAATTGATGGTAGTCTATTGAAACATATTATTTAGAAAGTTATACTTGATATACGTACATTTATTGCTATTATGATTATAGTATGATCACTAGAAAAGTTAAAGTGTGTTTTCAATTTAGGTATCTCTCTTACTTGTAATATGATTTGAAGGAAATTAACTATTTTAAAATTATTTATATAATCTTCATCAAATTCTCAACAAATATTATATGCTCTTAATATATTTATTATAACAAAATATATACTCTCAATTAATTATTCTCAACGAATTATTTATATTTAATAATATTTTAACAAAACTACGTTATTTAATATATTTAAATTTTTTAAAGATTAATTATGTTACAATAAAAATCAACACTTAACTCAAAAAAAATTACAAATAAAAATTAATTCTATTTTCTTATGTTTGGATGGTCATGTGCATTATAGAAAGTCTTATTAAAGAATCATCATTTTAACTTTTTACAACTTGATGTTATGTTATTAGATTATCATCTAATGAAATGCTTATTTTTTTTAATAGGTTTTATGTTTAATATTATAATTATTAGAGTCAAAATATAATAACAAATATTTTCATTATATACTCATAACAATACACACATTAATAACAACATGCAATGGACCATTTAATATATATATTCATCATATCATCATCACTATTAAATAAATATACGTTGTTTAAACAAGTTTAAAAATAACTAATCACATTTATTCATATGTTATAAATCTCACATTGACTCCTTGGACTTCCTTTGCTAGCCTACCCTTTAAATTATATTAATTCAAAGCATATTTAATAAATAATATATCAGCTACAACAATTAACTCCTCTAATGGGTCTATAAGCAAAGTTTTACACACTTCCAAAACTTATCATAAGACTTCTTTTGTTAATCCAAATATTAGATTATACATCTCCTCTTAACAAAACATTAAAAAGAGAAGAAAATAAAATTGAATCCCCTTATTTTTTTTTCAAAACAGTACCCTATTTATCCCTTAATTTTAAAAACAATTTAAAAATAATTAAGTTTAAAGAGTTAAAATTTATACTAAAATGAATAATTTATGCTTATAACTTATTTATAATTTTTTATTATTTAATCCTTTAAAATTTATCCCTTTTAAAATCTTTAAGCACTACATGTATCATAAGAAAATTTAAGAGGATAATATTTTAGAAGAAGAAGAATTAAGAACGAAATAAACAAAATTATTCAAAATCAACTTTGAGGGGATTTTTAGTTATCGTGCATTAGACGTTGGTAAGTTATCATAAATAGGAATAATCTTCTCTATATTATTTATGTGAAAATTTATAAGCATATATGGAACCGTGATTTATATACGAGCGAATAGACTATAAAAGAATAAAATTTGTTTGATAAATATAAACTAATGTACTTTTTCTGTAAAAGCTAAATCATTATTGAAAACCTTTAAAGACTTATTTAGATAAGCAACAAATAATTATCACTTTGAAAATTTAGAATAATTAATTTTATGCATATAAAATACTATAAAAATAATTACATTTATGTGTTTTATATTATAAATTAATAATTAAATGAAAATACTAAAATAAGAAAAAATAAAAATAATAAAATATTTTATTAATATATATTATTATATTATAGTCAAATAAGAAATTAAAATAAAATAATAAATAACAAATAAAATTAATTTAATTCAAATTTTAACATTTTGTAAACCAATCTATTTTAATATAACATTATTTTAAAATAATAATTTCTTTTATTAAGATTTGATAATACATTGTTAAATTTAAAATATATTTTAACTTTGATTTATATTTTTAAAAATAATTTTATATATTAAATTAATTTTAAATTTTTGTACAAATTATTTTCTAAACAAAGTAATATAAAAAAATACTATATCAAATAAATTAAATCAATTACAAATTTCACTTTGTTCTGAATTAAAGAGGTTAATTTATGCAACCTTAATTTCATGTGACGAAAATTGGATTTACTTCCCGAACTGATTTTGAAACATCTCAAACTGAGGATTAATATCATAATCAAAAGCACAAAAGCAAAATAACTAAGATATCCTAGAGTTCTGCCGTGTTAAAGAAAAAAATACACAGATTTGTTATTAGTTGGTATACAATTAGCAGTTTAATATATTTGATGTTTTCGTTTCAAAAGTTCTTTTAAATTGTTACCTCAACCCGTTTTCTAATCATGGTTGTAAGAGTGTAGACCTAGCAATCTGGTGTATCAAGGGTTGCAAACTGTAACATTTTGTCCTCTTCGGCTGAAAACAAAGGACAAATAACCCCAGCAGAAAACAACAAAGCGTTCAAACTAGAACTATAATCAATACGTTGTCTAATCAGTATAACACTTACACCATAGGTTTTTACGACTCTAGTGTGTCAAAAAGAAAAATACCTAAGCTAAGAAAGAACAAGAAATACAATTGCTACTAGTAAGGTTTTTGCCTGTCACCTCTCATTATCTAGTAGAAGTTCAGGATTCTTAAAGATATATTAGAAGGTACTTATTTTAGAAATAAAAAATGAAATAAATAAATAAATTTATTAGTTAAAATTAAATTATACATAAAATATGTGAAATTCTTATTTCGTAACTTGTCCATAAGCTAATTTTAATTTATAAAAAATATTCTTTTTCTCTCTTATAGATTATGGAAAAATCTAAAATCAATCTTATTTTGCTATAATAATGCAGGTGAGACTCGAAAAAAAAAGAAGGTTAGTCTTTCGAAGGCAGAAGCTGCAAACAAAAAACCCAGTAATAAAACTTGACAGATATTTAGCTTTAGCTATTCAAACTAAATACAATGATAATGGTCAACGAATTCTAATAACCAGATATTACACTTTACGGAAGACGCTGAGATGAGTTGAGATGACATATGCTGCACTGCATAGCCTTCTTAGTTCTCACTTCTCACTACTACCCAAAGAGCTAACAAAATCTCAGTACGGTATACTTATACACGCATTGCTTGACCTCCAAAAATTTATGCAGTTTTACAATACAAATTACATATTTCTTGCCTTTTTCTTCAACGCCATTGATGGCCATTACGTTCAGTTGGGGAGCCAGGTTCAACAGGAACAAAACCCCTTCCACCGAAAACAGGACGCATGAATCCATTATCGAACTTACGCCACAAACGATGAACAGTGTGTGTTGGAGTGCTAAGTAAAGCGCGGATGCTGCTTGGACGATTGATTGAATCTATATCGACTTCAGAGTCTTGGGCACTCCCAAGAAGGGGGACAGTGGCTGATTTTGGAGTAGATGGATCTGTGGCTATCACGATGTTTAATTCCTTAGGATGCGGAGTATGAGGCAGCAAAAGCCTTATGAGTGGTTTAGTCATCAAACCAAACACCTGAGAATTGTAATTTAAGTGGTGTCAGTACCATCTTAAAAGAAATTTTATATAATATTTAACCATTAATTATGAGCATCACAAGGTGCGGGCAGATAGTTATGCAGACCGGTAAAGCAGGCAAGTGGAAAAATCAATCTTTTATTATCATAGAAAGCAAGTCAAATGGTTAATCTAATGGAATGAATAGCAGTGATACAGCAAAGACAAAATAGCCTCTGCTGCAATAAAAAGAAACCAATGACACTGGCTCCGGATGTCAGCAACTACAAAACAAATATCTTACCACTGTGCTGAAAAGTACAACAGTGATGGTGCTGGTGATCATGATTGCATTGCTTCGCAGTGAAGTATGCCCCGACATGGTGAACTGCATTTGTTAAGAGTATCAGATTTTAAAGCATCAGGTTATAAGATCCTATCTTCGGTGACCACTATTCTTTCCCCATTTTCCTTTGGCAGAATCAGTGGCCAATAACTCAATTTTCCAAAAGACAAAACAAAACCACTAATAAGCATTGCTGCCCCTACCTGATTATATGCAAGTGCCATTGAAACAGCACCCCTCATAAGACCAGCCCACCAAATAATCACCTAGAATTGAGAAACAAGGAGAAACTTGTCAACAAAACTTGGTATAGTAGCACAAGAACTCTGAGACAGAGCACTCAGTGAAAGAAATTAAACCATACTTGCTGTCTGAAGCTAATTTTCTCATTCGGTGATTTTTTAGCCAAGTTGGATAAGAAGGATAAGGGGAAAACAAAAGCTGCTCTTCCAAGAAGAATTAGACCCAACAATACTGAACTAACTGCTACAGATGTTCCAGGGCTGCAGAAAGAACCAAGTATAGCAAATTAACTGTTTTTCGAATATAATAAAAGGAAGTGCAGAGAAGATTGATGAATGCAGAATAAAAATTCGATAAAGAAAAATAAAAGATAAAAGCATCATAGAAGAACTCTCCAGTCACATCAAGTAATACAAGGACTGGTTCAGTAAAGAAGCAGACCATTTGTGGACATGAAAGGTTTGCCATTCAGCAATTTTTCATGAGTGCAAAAAAGGTTAACGAATAAATTATTAGTAATGAGTCTAAAGAATACCTATCACTGACGAATTTCCATTTTTCAATGTCCAAGGCATCCATACCAACATAAAGGAAGATAAAGATCTCAGCAACAAATGACAAGGTTGCAAAAGAATGCCTGTAAGAGTTAGATCAAAAATATGTTTAGAAATGCATAGATTTGAACAGTGTATATAACATGAAGAAATATGTTTAGAAGACATACTTGGTAGTGATTCTTGAACTCTCAGTCACATTATGCCAGGTATAATGAGACATAACAATCCCACAAAAAAATACAGTGAGGATTCCACTTAGATAGGATAACTGCAGAAGATGTAGATACATCAGCATCATGTTAATGGCAAATGTTGACAGCATCCATAAATGTTACTACAATTCTTTAAACTTACTTCAGCTAGCATGTAGGATAGGTACGCCATTAACATCATAAGAGCAACCTCACGATCTGTAGAGTGCCTGAAATTAAGGAGAAACGTGTTCAGCATCAACAAAGAATTGTTTCAAACCATCCTGTGCCATGTCTCAGTCACCAAAAAACGGATCTAAAACCTTGTACTCAAGATAGAAAGAACAAGCTAACAGATGCACAAAGACTGAGAGATACTGACAGTCAACTGAACTAATGTGGCTTTTTTTTCCTAAAAACTAAAAATTAAGACAATTTAAAATGACACCAATCCACACCAAACAATAATTCAGGGATGCACAACGTTTATAAAAAAGAAAACTAAAATGAACCAGTTAAAATAGATGGCTACTACAAAGTTCAAACAATCAAAATTAGTTCAATGTAGTCTTCTTAAAATGTAAACTTTTGTTCAGTTAACAAACAATACAAAAAATTTAGATTGGATGACGCGGGAAATTCATTAATTATCATAGAAATTGTCCGCAACTTTATTTCACTATGAATTAACTGCATATATACAATAAAACAATATAATACCATCACAGTCACTGCTGAACAGGCAATGGAAATGGGAAAATGTCAGGAAAATACCTTCCAATATACAGCTTTTTGATAATATAAGCACTGAGTAGACCTGTCTACAAGGTGATGAAGATACATTAGACCATAGCCACAAGTCCATATCAATATTTATGTGCATGTTCAGTGTTGATATAGATCTTGTCTATGATTCAATGTGATGCATGCATGAGAGAATTAGAGGGAGAAAAACATTTACCAACACTCCAAGCATTGTGCTGGCGATAAATAAATACAAGAAATTGCCAAAAAAGTGCAAAGCTATTGAAGGGTCTATTTTGTTGAGGTCAAAGCTTTGGATTGCATTGAAAAGCACCACTGACGTAGCATCATTCACAACACCCTCCCCAAATACAAGACTGTACAGCAAAGGTGTCTCATCCTGATTTAGCACCTGCATAATCATCCATAAGTTCAGTAACTATAAGGGATACCTAAGTTGCAGGAAAAATGTAAAGAATATATTGCTTCAAACCTGCAATGTGCAAACAGAATCTGTCGCAGCAAATATTGCACCAATTGCTGGAAATTATCATAAATTAGTAAGTCAAAAACCAAATGAGAGGTTGCCAAGTAGATGATATTGACAAGCAAAATACCTAAGTAATCCCCTAATTCCAGTGGACCAATATCCAACTTCTTAAAAATTTCCGTCGCACCTGAAATAATGCCTCATATTTAAGTTAGAGGAACTAGGCACATCTATTTTTTTACTGCTTCAAAACTCAAATAACAACCTAATAAATACACGTAAAGCAATAATGCATACCCAAAGTTATGACAGCACAAGATATTAATGTACCAATAGCACCAAACAACATAATGGTCATGAAGTTAACAAAAAACTGCTTCTTTTTCACCTGAAACCTGAAATGAATTACAGAGAACAAAATCATAAGAAAACAATAACTGCAATGTATCATACAAGCGAAGTCATAAGTTAAGAATGAAACAGGGATTTTAGGAGGGGAAAACAGTATGATTCTGGAATTTTTCGTATGGAATTAATATAATTCATGATCATATCATGGATACATAAAATTGATTTTTTAACTACATAGCCATGTAAGCAATTATCACAAACAAAACCATCCATAGTGTCTACAAGTAGAAGTTGCTCAAGTCATATAATTTTCAATAGTTGATGTAATGAATGAAATAGGAAACATAAACTTAGGACTCGGAGTTCTATATCCCTTGTAGAAGTACAAGTGCGCAAACAAGTGAACTGAGTACTGGTATCAGGTATATTTCAAACAGCCAGACCTTAGAGATTCATAAGCTCCTAAAAGTTATCCAACACTATATAACACTAATTGTGACTAGTTTTTAATTCTGCAGAAATATGTTATATCCCCCCACTCCTCCCAAAAAAAACCACAAACACCAAATGTGCATTAATCATTAAGTATACCATAGTATCTGCGAAAATCAACCAGAATACTTTTCAGATTATGACCTCGGGAAGTTTGGATGTCTGCAAGGAAATTTTAATTTGTAAAGGGGCAAAACAAAACAACTTCCCTTTTTCTTTAACAAAAGAAAGTCAAGCATCAATTCCTCACTAGATAAGATAATGGTGCTGTACACGGAAAATTACCCAGCATTGAATATTATAGGCGGCAGAAGGTATATGAAGAAAAGATCTTCACTGAAAACAAGAATATGTGAGCTTTTACCACCACTAAACAGCAAAATGACTACGCCAGTGGTAACACCCTGAGAAAAATCAATATGAAATTTAATCATTGTCCAATAAAAGCAAGAAAAAGAAAAGCTGCACATACCATTGTTCAAACTAAGCATCAATACACAGATATCATTGCCTCCTAAAGCATGCAAAATATTTGGAGGAGTTGGACTCTTCAGGTTAAATTCAAAAAAAAATATATATCCTTACACCTTGACACTATTTTCCAGGTAAGCTTCTACAAGAAAAAATCCTACATATTGATCCCAGCAAGAAATTTTTTTGTAAATTATTCCCTAGCATCTGTTAACAATATAAACGTGTTAGAATATTTTCCCTACAGGAACAAAATAGTCGAAAACGTGTTGGATGCATGGACCATTCTGACGTTGGAAGCCAATCAAGATGTAAATGTTTTTCATAAGCAAACAAAAGCAAAAATATTACAAGTACGGGGACTAAATCTATTATTGTTTTAACATTCACAAACAACAAAGACCATTTTGTAAACAATTTTACATGTAAAGACCAAACTATATAATTTTCCACAAAGGGACTAAAAGGAAAAGCAATGTTAGTTATAGGACTAAAAAAATTTAACAGATACTTTTAAACAGCCTGGTGCAAATAAGCTCAAGGATAGTGAAGACTTACAATCAAAAGGGCAGTGATAGACTCATTCATCCACCGATTCTCCTCTAGAAGATGGCCAATGACAATACAACCACAAAGAAGGGCCACAAATAAGTTCATGGAGACAACGGAGGCATGGTCCGAAGTGGATACCATTTGCAATTTTGAAACAACAGAACTGATTTCAAAGACCATTTTGTCCACCCTCCAGATAAATAATTGCTCAAGCAGATTTTACACAAATTCAGATTCCTGCTGAGTCGCCAAGTTCAAACCCAATTTACAATGCAAATCTATTTCTCCAAGGTGCCCATTTTAAGAACTTCACGATCTCGCCATGGAAAAAATCACTGCAGTACATCAACAAACACGGTTTTAAGATTTTCCACAACGATACAAGAAAAAAACCCACCCGTCACCTGGCCTGATTCTATTTCAGAAGCAAACACTAAAAACGCCAAAAAACCAAAAACAAAAATATTAGGCGAATATTAATGCAACGAAGTTAATCATCAATCCCAAAGCAGAAGAATAAAAAAGATTCCCATGACTGAATTAAAGTACACGATTCAAGAAGGAATATAGAACATGCAGCAATGATTATCCCGTTTCTCCTTTCCGTCAGCTGTCTTCAACAACAGAAGATGAAACCCAGCTACAACAAAATAAAATTCAGGTGGCAGCGACGGCAAAATGCTCACCAGAACGCAAGATTGGAACATTGCGGAGAGGGCACGATTTGGCGAGTGTTGCAGAAACCCACGAATCCAAGTTCCAAATAACTCGAACAGAGAAAGCCACAAACTAATCTCGTGTTCGAATTCTGGCGTAACAGAAACACCTCTCAGCTCTGAGAGAGGCGATCAAGTTAGAAACGAGGAAAACTAATAACTGAAAACAAAAAACAAAGAATAAAGAATAAACTAACAGAAGACGTACCAAGAAATTATGAGCGAAGTTAAAGGGATGTTGGTTGGACGATCGAAGAGGAAATTTTGATGGTATTGAAATCGGTGTAGGAAAAAGAGGCGCGTTCGAATACTCTAGAAATTAGATACGATGAAGAGAGAAAGAGGAAGGCGTGTGAAGTGTGGACATAGAGAGAGAGACAGGGACAAGAGAGAAGAGAAGAAGAATAATGAGATTGATTTATAATTTGTTAACGTGTGGAGGGTAAGTTGTTGGAGATCGCTCCGTTTGAGCTGCTGTACCTGTTGACGCTACGAGTTTCAATCAGATTTGGGATTTTTAATCATGTGATGCTGTTCTTTTGCGTTTCTATGTGTTGTATTCTGGCGTGTCAAAGCTTTTTGTTCCAGGGGCATTAATTAATTGATACTTTCTAATCCCTGATGTAATAATCTACAACCTTCTTATCATGATTTCAACAATTGTTAGTGTAAAACCGGTTACAATCATTTAGTAAATATTAGATATTTAATGGAGATTTCTGAGATAATTTAACTGAAATGTCTTATCTTATTTTGTTATTCGAGTAATTTGAATTTCATACTTATTTTAATAATTATTTTGAACACAAACATGTCAATAATTTGTTGATTTTAAAAAAATTTAAATGTATGAATGGATTCTTTTTACTTATCAAATCATGTAAGGTCGTTTTCAATTTGCGTAAATAAATATTATTAGGAGAATCGGAGTAAAATAATAAAAAAATTTAGATTCAACCTAAAACTTTAAGGTATTAGGTTTATAAATCTATTTTTACTTGAAGATCTAATAATCTATTTCAAGTGAGAGTTTCTCTTATATATTGATATAACCCTTTTTGAGTATAAACAAACAATCCCTTACTTGTATCACCCTTCATATATTTATACGGGACACACTTATTTTAAATCTTCATAAAAAAAAGATCTTTCGATATAAGGTCAAATTGTACTCGTCTAAACCGCAAACCATCAACTCTTTATACCACTTATTAAAAAAAATGAGGAAAGAAACATTGAAAAGATCTCACAGAGAATGAAAACTGAATTACACCTAGATAAGAGAATTAAATAATATTCAACCCAAAATCTTAAGACATTAAATTTGTGAATTTTTTTTTAATGTTATTCAAATTTCTTATTTTTAGTCAAAAATAAAATTTAGAGCGACACTTAGATATCTAACAAATATAATTTTATATAACTCAAAATTGTAATAGATAGATCTATTAAAATATATAAGTTATATTACTTTAAATTTAAAAGTATTTTTCAAAATATATAGATTATAATCTAAATTTATAATTGTGTATATTGTAAATTAACAAGGTTACAGAACATTAGTTAATTTGTTATATAAGATTACTTCAGGTTTTTCAAGTGTATTTTCAAATATATTTATCTTATAGAAGATAATAAATTAAGTATCATTTAGTCAGTGAGTATTATTGTAATATACTGTGATAGATATCTTTTAACTTATTTTATATATATATATATATATATATATATATATATATATATATATATATAATTGTAAGGATAATTAAATTATTTCAAAAATAATAATATTTAAATTATTATATTAATTTAAAAAAAAACATATACTTTGTTTATAGTTCTAAAAACCATAATTGTATAAATACAATATATTTTTCTATAACTTTTTAATATATGTTTTGTTTGATATATTATATTTATGTTTGTAATTATTGATACACGTAAATTAAATTGTATTAGTTATTGAAATTAGCTAACTATTATTTAAATATTTTTAAAATATAAATTATAATTTAAAAATTGTGTATATGTTTTATAATATCAAAAGTAGTTATATAAGTAAAATATAATTTCATGTAGTTGAGTTAAAATTATAGTTGTTAATAATTTCCATAATTTGTTAAAAATATAAATCAATTGTCCATTTTCAGCTAATTATATGTGATTTTAAGTAAAATTAACATAATTTACATTGTATTTTATATTTTTTGTTTACTACCTTATATAATATTTTATCACGTTTTTATTTTATTATATCTTATTATTTCTTTATCCTATGTCCTAAAGTTGATGGTTCATTGTAAAAAAATTTAATTACTCATATTAAAAAGTTATTTTTAATTTAACAATAAATGAAAAGGACACACGAAGAGAGATAAGATGCAAGTTTCAATCTCTAGAATTAATTATGAACTTTTCTATAAAAAATTAGGAAATAAAAATAAAATAATTTTATAAATAAAAATAAACTTATATATAAACTAATTTATGAGAAAATCATATAATTTTTCAAAACTTGTAAGATTATATATAAATTAATTTTAATTTATTGGTAAATTAATTTTCATGTACATCTACCCTACCTGAATACTTTGGCATTAATTTCGGGAGCAGAAGGTTAGCTTTCCCACCTTTTAAATCATATTTATGCATGTTTTTAGTAAGTGTATAAATCAATCTGACTAAAGACCATAGGAAACAAATATGGTACTGAAAATAAATAACTTCACATCATCATCCTAATATTTATTTTGGTGGGAACACCAGTATCCAATTAATAATATGACAGTATCATCTCAAAGCAACTACGTATTTGAATAAAATAAGCAATAATGGGCTATACTAAGATATTTTTGTAGTTAAATTGTTTACAAATTATTCATAGAGATCTAAAATACTATAAATAATTTATTTTAAAAAACATCTTTCTAATATTATACTGTTTGTGTTTGAAAATATTATCCTTTATAATTATAAATTTTATTTATAATAATTGAAAAAAAAAAGAATAAAATTTATGCTCCTTTTCTCTTAATTTTCATGTAAGATATAATATACCAATTTTATTATATAATTTTAGGATAACTATTTGCATAATAACTTGCAGAAAAAAAATGAAATTTATTATATTTAAAATTGTTTTATTCACAATTTAATTTAAAAAAAATTATATAGTTTTTTAATTTTTAATTTTAATTATAAATTTTCAATTTTTTTCTTAAGTTAATATGGATTTATAAAAGATTTGGCTAATAAGCACGCTACTTTAATTAGGAAGGAAGAGTAACCTGTGAGAGTTGATGTGCATAACTTTGAATATAATTACCAAAGTAATGTAAAGTATATATAATATTAGTGATTAATAATATATATATAGATATTGAAACTTGAAATGATTTAACAACGTGTGTTAAATTTGAAAATATATTCTTGGTTATAGATAAATTTTGTCCCTTGAATTAATGTTGGTTAAGTAGATTAAGTAGATGCATAGTATTTATATGATGTATAATAACTATATTCAAAAATTTATAATTGATGATAAAATAAAGTGATAAAGTTATAATTCAAGTGAAATCTTATAATTTGAGTAAAAGATAAATTAAGACAATTTTTTTTGTTTGGAATAATTATTACTTAAATGATAAGGTTGTTCAAGTATTAAGTCTTGATAATAATATATAAATTTGAATTTATGGAATATATAAGATCATTGTATATAATAATACTTTTGTGATGACATGATTACTATAACACTGGTAAAATAATATATCTTATGCTTATAAAGATAAACATAAGAAGTATGCTACTCAATCACTATATAGTGTCAGGCTAAGTATGTATGGGTTGTGGATTATAAGATATATATATATAAACTCTTTTGTCTCATATATATATATATAGTCCTTTTTATGAAATTGTGTGATAAAAAATTGTAATATTAAATACAAAACTTGTTAAGAAGGAAAGCTGTTTTATATTTGACCGATTAATTTAATCAAGTAAATTTAAATATCAAGATATGAGAAACTGAAGAAAGAAAATTTATGTATCATATTATCTAGGAAATATATACAAGATTAGTCTTTATCTAAAAAATTAAATATATATATATTTTATGAAATCAATTTGTTACTAAGTCATATTAATTTATGAAATAAGATATTTAATACAAACTTTTTTAAGATAAATGTGATAAACTAGATTGTTTAAATAAAATGTAATTAAATATTTTATATATTAAACGTAAATGATTTAGTTATAATTTATGGTGTGTATATTGTATTGACAATGTAATTAGATTGATATATGCACGTGTTACAAACATCTTGTTATTATATGATAGATATTTTTAATTATTTTGTAAATGTATATTTTGTACTTTACTATCAATGGGCATAGTACGAACAGAAATAATCTTATAAATTGTAGCAATACTTATAATGCTATTATATTATTTTATTTTGTTAACTTGTAAATTTGTTTCGATAATTTTATGTTTAAATATTGTCTAATGTATGGTATATAGGTGTACTTAAATGTAGTGTCTTTTATTTTCTAAATGAAGAAAAAATTGCTAAAAGTTGTTTGGGCAGCTAATCACTATAATATAAATATCTTACAAGATAATTAATATTATTAAAAGGTGCAGTAATAGTACAACATTATTCAATATAAATTCTTATCATCATTAATGCAACACCTGCATTCATAGTCATTCACTCCGCAATCCTTGGTGGGGTTGGTTTTCTGACTTCCACAGATTGTAAGAACTGTAGTTCTCTTTCCACTTTGAAATGTGAAGTTTTAATCACCTAAAAATTCCCATCTATTTTATTCTCATATATTAAAAGTACATTTGGTATGTTAACTAATAAAAAAATTAAAAAAAATATATTTCCCCTTATATGTTAAAATATGAATCATACACGCAAAATCAAAATTATTCCAGTACTACAAATTGTAACTCTTAATTGATTAATACATGAAAAGTATTACTAATATTTTTAGAATGAAAAAATAAATGGAGATATAAATGTAATTTGAAAAAAAAAAACATTAGTTTAGCCTTCTTAATCTTTAGAGTAAAACCCTCAAAATCTCTCAAAGTTTCTATTAAATAATTTTAGTGTTATTTTATTTGTAATTTATGGACCAGATTATTCCCTACCTAACTAAAATAGTTTTCCCTATCAAACATCATTGGTATGAATAATACTAAACAGAACCCTTGGTCAAGGTCTTGCATTGGAATGCTGTGAATGTTTATACAGTATTTTTTATAAAAATATTTAAGCTTCATAAAGTTTTATATTAATTACATAAATAAATATTTATTCCCTAAATAATATACTGAAATCAATACACAACAATAACTGCACCATTTGCAGTTGTTAAATATTTGGGGAAGATCCTAAAGTTCAATCCTTAAATATACACTGTTAAAAAAAAAAAAAAAAAAAAAAAAAAAAAAAAAAAAACAGACCAATATCCTTGAGGGTTTAAGAAGTTATATGCCTTTGACTCAAGACACACCCCTCCAATATCTTTCAGCTGATAATCCAATAAGTTAGACCTCAATATTAACATATTTTCCAGAACCTACCATACTGGTTCAATATATAAATATTTTTCACAGAAATAAATGAATAGATCAATTAAATAGATATTTGTAATAAAATGGGATTCACACAAATAAAAAATTAGTCGAATTTGAATTTAATTTTTAGAACTTGTATCTATATAGAGTGATATCTCAACAAATTAATAAAATCAAAATAAGTGTCTAAATTCTTAATTTTTATATTTTATATGATCAATTTTTGTTAAAATTTTTATTTTATTCATTCAAAACTAAATTTTGGAAAAAGTAACTTGATATGAATTAAATCTAAATAGTTTATTATATTTATTTACAATCTAAATAATTCATATTTAAGTAACTTGGTGAGTTAAATTTTAAATTTTAAATTTTAAAATTTTAAAATCATATTAAATTGAATTAATTAATAAAAAAGAGGATAAAAGTTTTGAAAACGCAAGTATAATTATTATTAATTTTTAATTTGTGAATAATTTTTGGATGAACGTGTTACTAAATAAAACTAACAAAAAATATAATGTTAATTTGTTTCAATTTTTTAGGTGTATTATTCTAATTTATATTAATTTAAAAAAATGATGAATAATAGATATGTGCTTATGTTAAAATTATCCAGGGACCCTAGTGTTTGTTTTCATTTTCAATACGACACGTCAAATTCTTAAATTTCATCAAAATGGGACACCTCAATCAACTTATATAAGTGGGGCTATGTATCATTTGATCAGTAGCGTACTACAATTGTTCTCTTCTATGGAATCTATTCATCATTATCACTTTGAAAACAAAGAACAAATCACATCTTGATTAGCTGTATTCTCACTCCCACATGGATCTTTCTCTTCTAATTGCAATTATTGTTTTTAAATTTTGTTTTGGTACAAAAAAAAGGTAATACTTTTTTGTTTTATAAGATTCGAGTTTGTGACACTAATTTTTTTAGATTCAATGACTGACATTTATAAGTTATTTTTATTCATATTCCCATTGTTAATAAACAAAAGTATTGCCATATAATAATGGTTAGAGATGAGTCTGTTTTTGGCATATAAACCCAATCAATTCCAAACATAAAATTTTTAAGACAAATTCTTCCTGCACCTTAATACACGCTTCCTGCACCTTAATACAAATATTTTAATTCCATAAATACCCCAACACCCATCTAGTTCATAATGTAAAAAAAAAAAACCGGATGGCATCCCATCCGGGTTTTATTTTAACATCTATTTTTAAATCTTTGATTAATCCTTAAAACAAACAATAAGTAAGTAATTTTTGGTGTTTATTAGCAAGTAGTAAGTAATATTGCTGATTAGAGTAGTTGATTTGGGGTTTAGGCGTTGTCGACGACGAACAGAATAATTTTCCGATTTGATATATGAGAACCGGATGGGTTCCATCCGGTTCTCATTTTAATTTGGAAATGAGAACCGGATGGCAGCCCCATCCGGTTGTCATTTCAAAATCAAAATGACAATCGGATGAGTATGTCATCCGGTTGTCATTTCCAAATAAAATGAATTTTTTTGAAATGACAACCGGATGGGGGTGCCATCCGGTTGTCATTTTTTTTGAAATGTGAACCGGATGGGGGTGCCATCCGGTTCTTATTTTTTTTCCTATATGAACTGGATAGGGTCAGTTGTGGAATTAAAAATTTATATTAGGATGCAGGAAGAAGATATTAGGGTGCAGGAAGAATTTGTCAATTTTTAAATGGAATTCTACCATTTTAACTTTCAAATATATTGAGCTTAGTGTAACAAATGGTGGGTTATTGAGGTGGATAATCTCATTTAGTCCCTCACTTTCTTCTTCTCTTATGAAATAATAATAATAATAATTCTTATAAGTCACATGATTTTGACGACTTTTTAAATATCCAAACATGATAGAGATGAAAAAAAGTCATGGAACAAAAAAAAAAAATTGATATCGAAAATCTTCTTCTTAATTCTTTTATTTCTTATCTTCACTCTTATTCAAAGGTGTTTTGATTTTGGTTTTCTCTTTACGGAGTCATCATATATGATATTATTATTTACTTTAAACTAAAGCCCAGTTCCTAATATTAATTTAACAATTACATTAAATATAAATATAAAATATCAATAATATATTGTATTATATTACATAATACTAATATATTATGAAAAGAAAAAAAAATCATCCTTGCACAGTCACTTAGTTCAATCATTCACAATTTTTTTTTTTCAAAACTAACACGGACTTCTTCACTAACTGTCTTTAGTAAGATTTTCTTTCTTAATTACATTTTTTATTTAGAAAGTTAAAATATGAAATATTTATAAACATATATACTACTATATATAAAATTTTAAAATAATTGAAAATCATATTAATATAAAAATATTGTAAAACCTAAACTTAACATGTGTGCATAACACGGGTAGAGTAATCAAAATATAGAAGTTTTGTTTCCTTTTTATGAAAAGACATTTGGTTAACGGAGATCTCATGAAAATTAATAGCAGTAACTAACCATGCACCTCCCCCTCCGATCACGGGGGATCCATCTTAAATTACTTTTCCATTTTTATTTAATGTTTTCTTTTGTTGGAAAAGCATGAAAGAAGAAAGTTAAAAAGAAAAAAGCAGGAAAAAGACTGATTTCGTTAAAAAAATAAAAAAATAAAAGGTGAACCTCACATCTTGGTTTTTCTTAGTGTGAGAGTGACTGAATAAAAAATTATTAAAAACACAGCGTGATTAATTATGTTTAGGGTTTGAAACTTAATGATGGTTCTACAATTATGTCAATTATGATGGTTCTACAATTTATTAAGAAAGTTGGGTGGTTTTTTCAAAAATTATTTTATCGTTATAAAAAAATAATAATATTAATAGTAAAATTAAATAGTATTATAGTAAAATATTTTCCTCATTTTTCTTCCATTAAAATAGTTTTTCTACTTCCTTTTTCATTTGTTTCTTTTATTTTTTTCCTCTTTGTTAAATGGAACATTAGTTTAACAAGACCATTGAGTTGAAATTTGAAAATAATATAAAATAATAATTTCCATTCACATTAGACACCAATTCACGAAAGCACAAAGATTCATTTTAAATAAATTTTATTTATATGTCAAACTATTAATTATATGTTTAAAAATTATGAATAGTCGTGAATGAAATGATAATGAATATATATATCAAAGGGTACGATTTGTTGTGACTAAAATAAATAGCTGAAGTTGTGTATTTTTGGAAAAAAATATAAAGTAACGTGTAGAATGATAATTCTGAATTTCAATTTAGACTTAAAAGAATTGTAGGAAAAGACATATTAGTAGAGTGAATGTTAATGAAAATTATTAATATTTGTAGAATTTAATGTACGGTGGATGAAGAAAGTTCTGATAACAGCAGAACATGGGGTGTTCCTCTTATTCGCATTAACAGCTCAACTTCAAGCTTCGTTGGATTATTGTTGGACACAGTGGAAACTCAAAAAACCAAGCTTCTTAGGATGTGTTTGGATATATAGGGATCCAACATAGTATAATTTATATAATTTTCTTTTCAAATCTATTTAAAAAGTAAAATTTACTTTAAATTTTAAAAGTTATAATAAATTATCCTTTTTAAGTTTATCTCAACTTCTTGACAATTATTTAAACGTTTTGGTGTTAGAGAAATTGTGATAGATTTGTGATTGTGAAATATTTATTAGTTAAGTTGATTCTTTAAAAAGAAAAACTGAGACTTTATTTTACAAGTATATAAATTAGAATTTTTATTATCTAGTGATTTTGTTAAATCTTACTAATTTTTCTAAATTATTTTTAAATTTTTTTAAGTAGTTTTCATTCTTTCCATAATTAAATAATGTCAGTGAGACAGTGAAAAATGAAAGAAAAAATCATCATAATGAATCATAAGTATAATTTGAATAAGTTTTTTTTCTTCCTTACATTTCATATTTATTTTTTTATATTATGGTTGTATATGAGAGGTTTTGTTACCGTGTCTTAATACTTAAGTGTGTGGCTAAGATTGTTAACATTCTTATGATGATTACATTTTATTGATGATTGAACCTTTTAATTTCATTTTAGAATGTTAAATGTAGACTAATAAACAATATTTTTAAGATATTTTGAGTAAATTAAAATTCAAAATTAATCTTTCACTTTTATCAATATAATAAATAATTATTAATTATTTTAAATTTGTAATTGATTATCTATATTGAACCAAATTTGAATTTTATCAAATATGTTATTTCACATAATAATAATTAAATATGCTGATTAAATTTTATTTTTCTTTGAAAGGACCTAGACATTTTCTGCAAATTTACGGAGCAAGTAAGTTATGTATTTGATGACCAAAATTTGTTTATTAAAAAATTTGAGAGTTTTAATTGTTAAGTAAATTTTTTAAATAGAATATTCAATGATGTATTTAAGGTTTAGGATTTAAGATGGATAAGTTACTTTCTTGTTAGACAAAATTTATTTTAATAAAAACATGAGAAATTCAATTATTGGGTGAGCCATTTCTCGTTCGGAAAAAATTATTTAATTAAAAATTTGAAAACTTTTATCGTTGAGTAAATAAATTCTCATTCAACAAGAGATGTTTTTATGAAATTTTTTTAATAGTGTAGTCTTTAGACAAACATTTCATTTATTAAGTGACTAAAAATTATTGAATATGCTAATGTCTTTAGAGAAACGAATAAAATAAAAATTAAAAAAATTGTAAAATGTACTTATTGATTTTTTCATATTTTGAAGAAACAGGTTTTTAAATGTTTCTAAATATTAAAATTTATTTATTTTTCATTATATTGTTATATTTTATCGATATGTTATGTTTGAATACTTTTATAATGTAATATACGATAAATTTCTAATTTATTAAAATTTAAATTTAAGTTGAATGTAAATGAATGAATACAAATTTATGATGGAGACATAACTATGTCCTCTGCTTGGAGTTGTTGACCCCAGCTCGGCCTTAGAAGGCGCTTGCCCTTAGAAGGCTTGAGGAGCTCGTAGTTCCTTCCTCTCAATTATTCCTCCTTCTCAATTTTATGGAGTAGAATTACTTAAAATCAGTCATTTATTTTTCATTATATTTATCTCGAATACCCTATTTTTCTTTAGTCGAGTGCAATGGCCCCTTACTTAAGTTTCCATTTTATTTAGAAGTGAAGAAAACTGATTGGTATTTTTTTCAATAAAAAAGTTTGTTCTTTTTGATAAATGAGTGATATTTTAAATATCAGTTCAAGATATAACATGTAAAGACATCGATCATCAAACACGAGTATTAAAAAGCAGGAGACAAGTATCATGTGCAATAAAATAATAAATTAAGTTTCATATAAAACTAATTTAAATATTATTGATTATTGTGATGTATAAAAAGAGATCTTATAATTTACAATTTTTAATAATGCAAGCTTATGGTTTATTTATTTAAAAGATATTATTGTTAAATTCAAAAAATAACATATAAGTAAACATCATTACAATTAAGAGAAAAAAAATGAAATTAACAAGGATTGGTCACAAGTATCTCCTATTGACTATATTGGACATGGCCATAAAAAGATAAATACGATTAAAAAAATACACCACGATTTGATTGACACCTTTTAAAATTAATGTATATTTCTCTTAATACGTTAGAAAAAGATAAAACTATAAAGTCGAATAAAGTATTTATGTAATATATTGTATATATTTTTGTTTCTTGATTGGAACCTTTTCCTTATAAGCCCCTATGTCCAGTGTCTGTCGTATTCGTATTTATTGGTTAGGTACTCAAAATGAACCAATTGGTTGTAAAGTAACCTGTTGTACTTTTTTTCTTCTTTAAATAATAGGTTAAATGTTTTGCATTTGGAGTGAAATGAAGTTCGTTTCTCTAGTATTATCAAATTCAAATGTATGATTTGTCACTTTCATTTTGAATTGGTTAATTACAAACTCCCCTTGTAAAATACATTCTCCCACTTACTATTTTTAATAGCAGTTTTCGTTACTTCCCCCAGCAAAAAAATTCGACTTTCTTAACCATTAATCACTAATTGGTTTAGAAAAAAAAAAGTAAAAGGAAACAAAGAAAAGGTACAAAATGAGATTTTAATTTTTAATAATATATGAAATTAAAAATTAATTTTCCTTTTATTTAATTGTATAAAAGTTAATATATAATATATATATATATATATATATATATATATATATATATATATATATTATTTAGTAATGAAATAAAAAAATAATTATTAAAATAAAAATTATAAAAAATTAGGATGACAATATAGGTTATTCAATACAAAATTTGTAGGTTAATATGTCTGGTTCCTCTAATATAACTACACGTGTATGATTATGTAAATTGACCTATATAAATTTTTAAAAAACTTGAAAAAATAAGAAATTTTTTTATAATTTTTAGTCTAGAATTTGAATATTTTATAAAATAAAAATTTACTATAGTAATTAAAAAAGTTTAAAGATTATTAAGTATTATTTATTATAAATGAATAACAAAATATATTATAAAAAATATTAAAATAGATCACGAAATGAAATGCAAATTTTTACTTATAAATATCAACTATTAAGGATGTAATAAATAAAAATGTTTAATCATATTTAAAATAAAAATATTATATACAATACTAAAAATGATTACAAATCAGACATAACGAATCGACCTGTGCTTTGACCCGTATATAATTATATAACCAGACAAATAAAAATGTGTAACTCATTTCATGTCCATTTCCAGCAAGATTCGGAACAACTCATAAAAACTCCTCCATATTTTTATACACCACAAACATATTTTATTGGAAGACTATTATATTCGAACAAAGTGAAATTTTTATTTGACTTTGAATTAGTAGTTAAATAAAAATATTCTTAAATTGATTGACTATGATGATATAAGGATCTATTGTTTATTTGTTTGAATACACAAGGGATCTAAGCAACAAATAAATACCATTTCTAACAACATTGTGCCTTCTAAAAGGAACAACAATGTGAATATTTTTGTCCTTTATTATGAAAAGTTGTGTTTTTTTATTTTTATTTTCTTGCTAGACCACAAAACTAAGAGGGAAGACATTTTTATTATGAGACTAATTTAATTTGTCATTCCTTCACAATTGAAACAAATCCAAACTATAAACTAAATTATTTAATTTTAACTCGTTTTCGTTCCTTCTTCAATTATTCCTTTCAGATTCTATCATACCGAATCATAACACCCATTTTTTTTATTCATTTTCGTAACATAGTACCAATTCAACGAAGCAAAAAATGGTTTGGACCTCCACATAATTGTGTTTCCTGTAGAGCACGTTCGATCGTTTTGTCAACAACATAAATTGGTACAAAAAGACTATAATAATGCAACCAGCATGTTCCTGTGTGTCAGGGGTAAGGTGTCATCTTCAGGTGCGAAATATAAAATATTCTCATGGATCACGAGTTTATGAATAGTTTATTTTTTTATATATAAAATAATGGAGACTTTTATGTACAAAACATTTATTTCTCCAATTATATTAACTTCAAATTATTCTTACAAGACTAACTTAGAAGATTAGAATTAGAATTGTCTTACTTATATAATATAATATAGATTTTATTTTTATCTCATATAAGATTCTTAACACATTTTGTATCGGGAATTAAATATTTGTGGGTGACATGATAAATGAGTGATATGATAAATCCAACCAACATCGTTATAATAGAGTCTGATAAAAAGAAAAAAATCATGTTTGGAATAACATTTATTCATAAAATGATTCATTTTGTGGCAATATGATCACTATTTTGTTTGTCCAGAATATCTTTCTCTTTTCCTACCTTGATTTATCCAAACGTTACCTTGACCTCTCCAAGAACCTTGATCATGTAGTTTACAAGAATTTTACCTCTCTCGAGCATTTCAATTCTTGTATTTCTCAAGGGCATTAACAGCCTCACCCATCATCATGTTTTCAGCAAGTTGTCTTTCTTGTTAAATGACGAAAGCAAATACCCGATTGATGATAGGTATAGGTTCAATAGAAGAATTTGAGTATTTATAGTGTTATAATTTTCATTGAGACCTTTCAACAAACACATCACGTATTCACAATCTATGGATTTTCTTTAGATTTTTTATAAATCACAATTGCATGGAATGTTATATGTGCACCTTGGTATGAGTCTAAGATATTCAAGTTCCTCCCAGATGATCTTTAAATTAGTGTAGAATTATGTGACAATTATTTCATCTTCCTTGACAAAGTGGATTTATTGAAAAAGATTAAATAACCATCTTTCCAAAATCTATATCTTAAATATTTTCACAAATGTTTGACCACATCAATGTAAATCACATTTTCTACAATGTTGGGAGATAATGTACGACTGATCCAAGAAATAATCGTAACGTTGTACTTTTTTTAGGGGATTCGTATGTAGGGTCTTCACATTCAGGAATATCAATGCTCCCATTAATAAATTTTAACTTATTTTTGGACAGAAGAGTACATTTCATACTTTTGCTCAAAAAATGATAGTTTGTTTCATTGAGTTATAAAGAAATAAGTATATTTCCAAAATTCTCTCTAAGATATAAGTAATACAGACTCTTAAAATTGACATAGAGATCCATAACAGATTATGTATGTATTTTTATAAAATAAGATGAAAAGAAAAATATATTCAATTAAAAATAGTGAAAACAAATCATGTATTTATGTGATACCATAGAGAATGATAAACCTTAATATTGTATACTAAGAAAAAGAAAAACAGAGCATAAGAACTTAAAAACAAAGATAAAGAGTTTTTTTTTTTTTTTTTTTTAATGAAAAAAAAAAAAAAAAAAAAAAAAAAAATAAAAAAAAAAAAAAAAAAATTTTTTTTTTTTTTTTTTATAATGAAAGAAATATTAGAATACAAAAGCCTTTGTAATGATTAATTTTTTATTACTTAACGTTTCTTTGATAGAATTGATATTAAATGAGATAATGAAAACATAGAGAAGGACAATGAAAATGAAAGGGAGTAAAATCAGTTGAATTATATAAAGAGTAAAAATAACTAGAAAAATAAGATATATTTTTATTTATTATTATTGTAATAAAAACATAAATATTAATAAAATATTTATGACGTAATTAAATACTAATAAATTATTTACTATATAATTAATTATGTCACTTTCCATATTTTTTTTTCAATTTTTGAGGAAAAATGTAAGTTCTTTTTATTTTCATAAATAACATGTTTTACTTCAATAGTAGAAAGAACATATCTAATAACAATTTGTTACGACGGTTTAAATCTGTAATAATAAATTAAATATAATATAAGTTTGTCATTTATAAATTTAATGATTAATATAATTTTAATATATGTTTTTTTATATATGAGAGTTTACTAGGTAGTTGTTAAGAATAAACTTAATAGATTGTACTTATCGTAAGTTATTTGTATGGTGAAGTATATAATATATTATTATTATTATTTGTATTTAAAATAAACCACGATACGCTTATCCCAAGCATTCTTGACTTATGAAAAAAAAATAATATCAATTATAACTCAAATACTTAAATATCTAAATATAAAATTGACTTTTATTTATTAAATAACTGTTTAATTATGAAGATATTCAAATATCCATCTCCATTAAAAAATAAATATTAGAAACCATTAAATGTGAGTGAGTGTTACATTTTTGTTAAGTAATTTAATATATTATTAACATTATTAACTTTTAATGAATTAATGTTGATGTACAAATATATTATTAAGTTTTTATTTGAAAATATGCCCATATAAATTTCATTTATTAGGCAGAAAATACTATTATATAAGAAAGAAAATAACTAAAACACAAAATTATTAAAAAAAAACTCTTTATATGTTGGTTAAGGTTAGAACCACTGGATGAAAAATATTATAATATAATAACTTTGTAAACCTTTTGTGATGGATTTTTTCACAGGAAGTAAATTTCATACGTTGGTTCATTAATTCACATAAAAAGCTTTGATTTATTATCTTGCATGTATTTATATAATTTATAAAATGCATTTACAAATTCCATTCTAATGGTCATAAAAAAAAAAATATTACCATAGTGTTTAATGCAAACTAGTTTGGGAAGCCACTTCATGTGCCTTTCCTCTTCCTCTTGTCTTTTAATCTTTAGAAGCAATCAGATCAGTGGTTTCCGTTCCTATCAAAGTTTTTTCGGACCCACAGAAGTTTAAACTCCAAATATGCTATAAGAAGATAGATCACTCACACTCACATCTTGTTGTAATTTAATGTAATATTGTAAAATTAAAAGGATTACAAATATATCACAATATTTTTTAATAAATCATATAAGAGAATACAATAAGATTTATTCACCATCTTGAAATCACATAAATTGTTTAAATTTTAGAAAAAATATTAAAGGTAAATGTTCTCATTCAATTTAAACTAATTCAATTAAATTTAACAATATACTCACCTCAACTAAATAATATTTAATCTCAAAAAGATCTGAATTGAACAGTGAAACAACTACTATTATTGGAGGAAGGGAATTTGAAGATAAGGCTCCATGGTAACCAGGCCTTGCATATTCTTACAGCTCATGAGTAGTGCATGTGTTTGTCTCAGATTTTCTTTATTGGAGATTGGGGAATTGTAGATAAGCTTCTATCTTAACTTGTCATATTCTTACAGATCAATTATGCTGGTGAGACAGAAGAAACAAAAAAATTAACATGTAAATGAACTATACTAAATAATATAGGAAATTAAACAAATTAATGATAATTAAAATAAGATTTTTGGATAAATACAAATGTGGAAACACACTAATAGTTGAAAGATTAACAAATCTAACCCATGTGGCAAATTGTAATTGGACATAGATAACCATAGTGAGTTGTTTTAAATTCACCAAAGACAAATTCTTCCTCCACCCCCATACCCTCTTCCTGCACCCCCATATAATTTTTTTATTCCACGACTGCCCTTCATGAAATTACATAAATACCCTCATTTTTTTTGAAATTGTGAACCGGATGGAGGGTGCATCCGGTTCTCATTTTTTTAAAAAAATACAAACCGGACGATCTCATCCAGTTCTCAACCAGCAGATCGAAAAATCCTCAAATTCGCCGTCGACAGCCCCCCAAATTCCAAATCAACTACTCTAATCATCAATATCACCTACTAATTGCTAATAAACATCACAAATTGGTTACCTAATGCTTCTATGAATGATTAATTGAAAGATTTTGAATAACGAACGAAAGATTTTTCGATCTGCTGGGTTGAGAACCGGATGAGGTCGTCCGGTTTGTATTTTTTTAAGAAAATGAGAGCCGGATGCACCCCCCATCTGGTTCACAATTTCAAAAAACTGTAAACCGGATGGCCTGGTCATCCGGTTGTCTATTTTGACAACCGGATGACCAGGCCATTCGGTTTACAGTTTTTTGAAATTGTGAACCGGATGGAGGGTGCATCCGGTTCTCATTTTCAAAAAATGTAAACCGGATGGCTTGGTCATCCGGTTGGGAAGGGGATGAGTTTTATTAAGATAGGAGGGTATTTATGTAATTTCATGAAGGACAACTATGGAATAAAAAAATTATATGGGGGTGCAGGAAGAGGGTATGGGGGTGGAGGAAGAATTTGTCTTCACCAAATTCAATGACAGCCAGGCCGAATTTATCTCTAGGCCCAATTTCCATTAGTGGGTTTGCACCCCATGTTTTCATCCTGCACCCCAGAGGTAATGATAATAACTTTTTACCCTTGATGAAAATAAAATAAAATAAAACCCTTTTTTCTCTTCCACACTACTTCATTTTCACATGCTTCTTCATAGCACCTATTCTTTGCGTTACTTTGTCTTTTACAAATTTGATGATCCGTGAAAGAAGAAAAATAGTATAGGTATAGCTATTAGATTCAATGCATGGAGATTGACACAAACATTAATAGCATATTTTTTTCTTTGTACTATTAATTAGTAAATGTTTGTGCTTG
>Ga0209489_102337_pt1 | contig 38686 bp, 27 predicted proteins | sample SiratrowhiteBW_FD_187527 | JGI IMG/M metagenome (GOLD analysis project Ga0209489, IMG submission 187527) | Root nodule microbial communities of legume samples collected from California, USA - Siratro white BW (SPAdes) (version 2) | ecosystem: Host-associated > Plants > Roots > Nodule | place...
CTTGTATTTGGTGTTCTAAAATGTCCATGAATACGATCACATTCATAATAGGTGAACATTTTTTTGTTTTCTTTTTCTAAAAAAATTGGAATATGTAAATGAACAAACATAATATTGTTTCCCGAAGAAATTCGGGTCGTAATACAAGCCAAATTCCCGACCCGACCCATTGGACCCCATAACCCATTATCCCTTCCCCTTAACAAACTACCATTGACGGTGCTGTCAGTGGAAGACGCAATGTTGAGTGGTTGTGCCTCTCGTGCTCTTTCCCACCATTTTCGAGACTGCGACCTCCATTTCCATTTCACACTCACATACTGTACTTTTCAAACTTTCCACCTTTCGTCTCCACGGCCCCTCAAACCTTGTTGCCCAGACACCGCCATTACTCAGAAGCACAACAGAGTGTCATCAAATTACCGCTGTTTTGGCACCCCATCTAAGCCCCCTGGAGAAATTCCTCTCCTTTTCAATTGTTTCAGGTTCACTTCTTCATTTTATCAAATGGGTTTTGTTTTCTTTTCCTTCTTGGTAGCTGGTATTGTGATGGAAACTTTACCTGGTTCATCTCTAAAGAGAATAAAAATAATAATAACAGTAGCAAGATTAAGGTGTATTTTTCAGAGGTTGGTAATTTGGTATGAGCGAAACAAATCTCTAGGCCTTAAACTTAAATGTTGTTATTATAAAATTTGTATCTTGAGATAGGGTATTCAGATAGCATTCTATGGTGACCCTTTGATTTACTCCCCAAAGTTAAACGTTAAAGGTTCTCTATCTCCATGTCCGAGAAATCAGTTGCCGAAAGCATGCCTGATGATAAGATTACAGAGGTTGTGTTTCAATAAATTTCTCAATAAACTAAATAAAAGACAAAATGAATAGAACATTTTTCATAAGTTAAAATTAACTTCTTAACTTCTGGTTTTGGAGAAATTAGATGAAGAAACTTCTATAGAACTACTTGAAATTCAACTCATGGGGGAGGTTTAATTCAATTTACTTGTTTTTTTTCTTCTTTAGATACTTATTGAGAAATTTATCCAGTCATACCTGGGTTTTATGTGCTTATCGTTCATTAGTTTGTTCGTTGAAGATATTTATCTTACACACACTGAGAGAGAGAGTTTCGCAGGGCTGTAAATGTTTCAGATTAAAGTTGTTAAAAAATATCCATATGTAAATCATGGAAATAAAAGACAACATATAAACAGATATACTGCTTTTTATGTCTATTATTATCCTTCTTCAGTCAAGAATCTGATTCCTTTTCTTTTGTGAAGCCAACAAGAAGATGAACGTGAAATTCTCTCTGATGGAACATCGGCTGTGGCAGGTTTTTAGTCTCTTCCACCTGATGATCTTTGATCATTTTTCATTTGCATGTCCAACTCTGTAATGTGCAACTTGTGTTCTTAGAATATCCATATTGTTTGGAGGCGAATAACATGCTTTTTCGAAAACGTAAAAGAAGAATGATTTATGATATTGTTGAATGGGTTCTTTGATTAACCATGTCAATAGTTTCTTATAGTGGAGGAGGGGTATTTCCTGTTGAGCTTCTCAAGTCCATTAGCTCAGTATTCTATTTCTTCCTTAACTTTGTAAATTTTTTATTGTTTAGGCTATTTATGGTCAATAAGTCATTCTTCTTCTACTATTTTGCGCATGTAGCTCTCATCATTCGCTTGCTATATTTAGTATTGCCTACATGAGTTGTGTAGAGAGAACTAGTGAAGAATATGCAGAAAACAAAGTTTTCATTTTGGAAGTGGGCATATATGTTATGCACTATTATTGATTCTTAACATTAACAGGTGGAATTGTAGCTTTGGGAAAGTTTGATGCTCTGCACATAGGTCATCGAGAACTTGCAATTCAAGCATCAAAGGCTGGACCTCCATTTCTTTTATCATTTGTTGGCATGGAAAAAGTACTTGGTTGGGAACCTAGGTATGACATAACATGTTGGTATGGAGAGAATTTAAAGTTTTACTCTTGTTTATATTCTGAATCACTGAGTGTCAATAGTCGATTTCGTCTGGACAAATAAAATTATTAGCTGAAGATCAGAGTATCATAATTGTCATCTCCTTGGGTAAAATAACTTACATTTTTGTTAATTTTTCCCAAGCAGGGCTCCTATAGTTGCTAAATGTGACCGAAAGCGAGTTCTTTCATCTTGGGTTCCTTATTGCTGTAACACGGTCCCTGAAGAGTTTCAGGTTGAATTCTCAAGTGTACGACATCTCAGTCCACGGCAATTTGTTGAAAAGTTATCGCAAGAGCTTAGGGTTCGGGGAGTTGTTGCTGGTAAATAAGTAGCTCCATAATTTTCTGTCAACATTTACAAGCACCTTTCACATTAGTATATCATAATTTACTTGTATCTGCTATTATAGCATAACACCAACAACATTAACATGGTTTATTCTGTTACCAATGTTTATTCTGTGCTGGATTCTGGAACTCCTGGTAGGTGAGAACTACCGGTTTGGGTACAAAGCAGCTGGTGATGCCTTGGAGTTGGTAAAGCTTTGTGAAGAGTATGGAATGGAAGCTTACATAATCAAATCTGTCATGGACAAGAACCGTTCCTCTGCAGACATGAATTCTGTTACTAACTCAAAAGAGAAGGGACAGGTGTCGTCGACACGGGTTCGGGAAGCCCTTTCTGTAGGGGACGTGAGGTATGTGTCAGAGCTTTTGGGTAGGCCACACCGTCTCATATTGATGGCCACTGACCAAGAAAGATTCAGCAGTGAGCAGTATAAGATATCTGCTTCTAGATCCTGCATATTGAATCTAGCACCAAAGGAAGGTTTATATGAGAAGTGTTCACTTTTGCTTGATCAGGAAAATGTTGTGCAGTGTAGAGTAGTTATTGACAGCAAGTTTTTGCATATAGAAACAGATCACGGAGGTCTGAGTGATATTTTTGGTTTTCAAAATTTGCAGTTCTTGCATATTGAATTTGGCGATTCCTGCAGCTGATTCAGTTTAGAAATTGTTTCTATTCAAATTTATAGTCTTCTGAATTAGAGATGATTTTATTCATCCTCCAAAGTGCCCAGATGAAGCTGCCTAATCCAGAGGCTGGTAGCAGTAGCTATACATATACACTGTATCTTTCTTCTCTTCCACCCTCTTCACTGCAATATGCCTCCAAACAAAGTGATTCAGCAAAACTCAATTCATTGTTGCTCCATCTCTTATTTCAGGAAATTAAGAGTTGATTTTGGAGATTACTTGTGCTTGCCCAAATATAAGTCTGTCAAATAACACTATTATGTTGCGATACTCTTTCAAATTAGTTGCATTTGACATGTTGGAAGTGATTTGAGAAAAAAAATAAAATTTTTCACCTATCTTTTGAGAAAAATGGCTATAGAACATGAAGGGTTTTCACCCTCATGCTGTAACTTCATAATGCAAGGCATGTTAATGATTCTGCAACACGTTAGGAAAAATTATTTTCAGTTTATTTAAACTTATTGTATATAAAAAATTCTTTTATCATGAGTAATTGTACAACATTTCTTAACAAATCCAAATTATACAAACTCTTTCAATAATTTTTCAGGATAATTTATGGAAATATCTGCCAGATTATATGAAATTTAAATTATAAAATAATTTCTATATAAATATTTTAAATAATTTATGCGCATTCTTATTTAATCAGAGTGGAGTATATTTATCTGCAACTAAAAACTACACTGAGATTTGCGATTTTTGGGAAATAAAATATTAGTCTTGTACCCTAAAATTTCGAAGCACTCTCTCTCTCTCTCTCCACCCATTCCAGCAAAACGACGCCGTGTGGCGCTTGCTTCTCTAGAAACGCGATTCGTGAACATTGGTGACCTGAATCGATTTCATCGCAGGTGAGTTTCGTTTTCATCCACTACCACTCCCTATCATCTAAATTTTTCAGAACTCGATTTTTTGCATTGTTCTATGGGTGAATTACCCAACGAGGTTAATGTGGTTCAATCATAATCATACACTGATTCTTTGCAAAACAAACAGACTAAAGAAAGATGCAAAAGGTGAGTATCTTTCAAATTCTAACAAAGCCATTCATACATTTTGTTATTTTGCTTCCTGTTTGTTTTTCCATTGTTTTGATGTGTTTTAGCAAATATGCAAGTAAAGCGTGTGTTTCTTTAAGTTCTTACTTTACTTCCAATAATTGGAGTTGAAGTTTGCGCTAAGGTAGGTGAACCCGTGTTTTTTTTTTAACAAAAGATTACTTGCTTGTTACTAGTTTTGTACTTGTGAAATTATTTAGTCAGATTGTGTGATGAATTTTGGGAATTTTTAGCTTCCACTTTGTTGCCACTATACTATGATAATCACTCAAGTCATACTTTTTATTTTTCATCTAGTGTAGAAATTTCAGTGTGTGGGATTAAAAAGTACAATGGCTGATTAATGATCTTTTTGTCTGAAACTATGATTTCAAGTGACAAGATTTTTTATTTGAAGAAGATTTGAACTTCCCTCATATATTGAATTTTTTTTTCCTGAATTCTTGGTTGAGTCTTGACTTCTACTTGTTGCTGCTTTTCTACAACAAAAGTGAGAAGCTTACTTTTGTGGCATTTCAACTTTAATACAGATAGATTGCAATTGCAAGAACTACTTTGAAAAGTAATGATATTTACACATGAAATCGTACATCATTGTTACGCATTATCTTTTAGACAAGAAAAGCACGTTTGAGTATACCCTATCTATCTTTCTTGACTAAAAATGTGAAGTGTAAAAGTGGTGTGGAGATTTTGATGTCCCGAGAATTTTTGAGACTTGTCCATTACAGCAAATAATTATAAGTAGAGCATCATGAACACATTGCAGAAATTACCAAAGCACGATATCTCCTCTAATAAGTTGAAACTTGAAGACCTGAACGATCCTTTCCAACCTAAATTATGTATGGGCTTGTATTGTCATAATTTTCTTGCTAGTCTCTTGCCAAAGCTTCAACTTAAGTTGGAAAATCAGTGCTAGAGTAGAACTTACCCTAGGTTGTTGGCAATTCAGCTAAATTATAAATGATGACATTCCTTTGCTTTGTATTCCTATTAGCAGTTGTAGAGTAAATAGCAGTAGCTAGCACGATTTGTGTAAAATGCTGCTTCGAAGAATTGTTGCTGCATTTCCACAGTCAAAGCGGGTGTTCAGCTCATCTGTTAACCACGGCTATGAAAGTGCTATTCAGGAACTCAACAAGGTAAAGTTTTTCTTTGCTGCGTTCTACTAGAATTAAATTCAGTGTTTTTTCTATTTTTGGCGCAAGCACCTACGTAGATGTCTTAATAACTACAGAGAACTCATTGACCTAACAGTTTAGCAGAGTGTAAAAAGAGTTTAAGTTCACTTGCTCAACATTGTATTAAGAAGAGGTGAAGTCATTAAAGTCTAACCAAATTTGTGTGATTTATATTTTACTATTAATATCTAGTATGAAGGTTTTGCTCCAACAGTACACTGAAATGTTGTTTATTTCATTTCAGGAAATGGAATCGGTATTTGGTGAACCTGCTGCAAATGGACTTGCTAGCTCTGCAAACAATTTGAACAATGAAACCCAACTGTCATCTCCAAGCATAGGTGAAAGTTCTTTTGAATTGACTCATACTGGCAAATCAGGGGAAGCTCAAATGGTAGACGTGTCTCAAAAAGAAAGTAGTAAAAGAAATGCCATTGCTGTTTGCAAGGTAATTCTTGGAAAGAAGGTGTTTGATTTAGTCCTGGCCAATCAAATGGGGAAAGGAGATGTGCTTACAGTGGCAAAAATTGCCGGCATAACTGCAGCAAAGCAAACTAGCAGTCTTATTCCGTTGTGCCATAACATTAACCTTTCACATGTGCAAGTGGATTTGAGATTGAATCATGAGGACTTCAGTGTGACAATAGAAGGGGAAGCTGCATCAACAGGTAAAACCGGGGTTGAGATGGAGGCGATGACAGCAGTGTCTATTGCAGGCTTAACCGTGTATGATATGTGTAAGGCTGCTTCAAAAGATATAGCTATTACAGATATAAGACTTAAGCATAAATCTGGTGGAAAAAGTGGAGAGTACTGGTGGACACAATGATGGTTTAATATGCATTCCAATAGATAACGACAATATGAAAATGCTGTTATTCTTCATGTAGTTTTCTTCACCAGCATAACTCTATACATGATTTCCTGTAATGGGATGCATGAATTTTGGGCATAACTATGTTTTAGTATTTTTCTATTACTAATGTTTCATGAGTCTTGGTAAACAATGTCCACTTCGGTAAGTGGTCTAGGTTTCAATTCCTTTGACCAAAAAGTACAAGGTTTCTGGTCAAATGTCTTTAATTTAAAATTAATATAATTATAATTTATGATTGGTGTAAAAGAACTATTCAGGGGTTATTTTGATGGGATAAAATAGTTAAATAAAAGTAGGAAAGAATGAACTTGGTACGCTTTAATTTTCACTTTCAAGCATAAGACAGGGATTGAGGTTGAGGCTGAAAAGAGAAATCAGCTATAAGGATGAAAGGAAAATAATATATTCTAAGTTTGTGGATTAAATGTTATGAATTTTTGGTTTAATTTAATTGATGATTTTAAGTTTGAGCATTGAGAGTATCATTGAGTTAAAAATTTAGAGAAAAAACTTTTTTGTTCATTGTATTCTTAACTAGTTCGAGATGTATTTTGTAATAGATTTATACACGTAGTCTATACATATAAACTTTTCTTTAACTTGTTCCATATGTTTCATTCTAGCTTCCTACCGGATAAGCTAATAGACAAATTTATATTATCATATTAAATTGCTAAATAATAAAATTGAAGCAGTATGAGATATTTATTTTAAGGAAATATTTTCTGTGCAACTAATTATACTACTAAGAGAGAGAAAATATAAAAATGTGAAAAAATGCAGTTGAAGGAAAACAAAATTAAAAAATTGTATTAATGTAAATTAGTATACGAATTTTACGCCAAACATCTCTTTATTTTATCCTGTTTCTTTTTTATTCTAACTAAACAGCATGATCATGCTATGCTAGCAAATATATAAGTGGCAGGTTACTTGATGTGATGGCACACTAATATTGAATTATTATAAAACCTTAAGGTCAAAATACTCTTAATTAAATCCAATTCTTCAAACTTTTCAAAGAAGTACAATTTTGTCCTTGTGTAAAATGAAAAAAACATGGCAAGGTAGCGTTGACTTGCATTGGACAGCTAAACTTGCTTTGAATGCAATAAGAAAAAGGTTTGAGTTGAAGTTCAACGTTACTTTAATTTTTATTTATTTATTTTCACGGACTTCTCTTTTGTTTTAAAATGGATCTGAATTTTGAACTTTCTTCAATCTTATCTGAGAAACGGACACTTATTTTGACTGACCGTTATATCAGTTGATCCAATATCACGGATTAAACGATCATAGGGGCAAAAAGGTCCTTTCAATCACTCTTTCCAGTTTTTTTCTTTTTAGGGGCAAAAAGGTCCTTTCAACACTTTTCCCAGTTTTTTCGGAGCCACGAGTTACCCGGGCCCAATAAACGTTGTGTGGTGGGCTTCATCTCGTGACAGTGCGCCACGTGGCTCAATCTGGTTGATGCATTCTCCGTCACGGTCACAGTAATCTTGATTTTAAATATGAAACACTTTCGGTTGCAAAGAGGGTTTAAATTGGAGATAGGAATTTTGAAAATCGAAAGCTTCAGGGTCGGCGTGTTCACACTTCCGATCCAATAGGGCTGTCAAAACGACGACGTTGACAGCCCGGTTCTTTGGAGATATAGATTCCTTCATATGTTCCCAGTTTCTTTCAGGTACCGTTTCAAAGGAATAATCTTTTCTGCAACCGAATATCCCAATTCCATATACCCTACCCCACCCTATCTTTTTTCTATTTTTCACGCATTATTATTGTTCTTTCTTATTGTTATTCCCTACGCGTATTTTCTACGTGTGATTTCTGCGGTGCACGTTTTTTCTTTCTTCTGCCAATTGGGTGCCACCCCACCTACCCTTTTTATTCTTCGTCTTTGTTTTCCTTAAAGCATTGTTCTTTCCTCTCAAATTTGGTATTCACTCGCAATTCCCCTTTTGGGTCTCGAATTTTGATTGTAGATTGGGACACGGTTGCTTGGCACTACTTACTGGTGTTATGCTATTGGTTTCATAAGCTTTTGCTTTGAGTTGGGTTGGGTTGGGTTGGGTTGGGTTTCTGCAATGAGTTCGTTTTCCGGTGCCATTCAAAGACCTCTTGTGGCGGCGGCTGCGGTTGCTGTGGCTTCTTTCTCTGCTGATGTCTCTGATAAATTGCCATTCCGTGGATCGTCACGTGATTGTTCTACCTCCAATTTGACGCGTTCTACAGCTTCTAGCAACGTTCAAGAATCAGATTCATCATGGGTTTCTCATATTTCGGATTCAAAACTTGCTGACTTCTCTTTTGTGACCCGAATTCCGGTGCCTGTGCCTAATGTTCAGTTCCGGGTGCCGAGTTTGGGTCACAATTGTGTTTCAAATTTGCACCATTCTTCGGTTGTGTCGTCACCACTTCTTCGGAATTTGTATCACTCTGCTGAGTTCTCTAAAGTGTCAGGGCCTGCTGCATGTTCACATGGTGTCTCCAATTCAGCTTCTGAGGTCATGTATAAATGGCATTTGCCCGACCCGAATGCTTTGTGTGATTCAAGTTGTTCATCGACGAAGTCAAGGACAGTGGTGGTCTTGCTTGGATGGTTGGGAGCAAGGCAGAAGCACTTGAAAAAGTATGCGGAGTGGTACACTTCAAAGGGGTTTCATGTCATTACCTTTACAATTCCAATGGGTGAGGTCCTGAGCTATCAGCCGGGAGGAAAAGCTGAGCAAAATGTTCATCAGCTTGTTGATCACTTGGCTGAGTGGTTAGAAGGGGAAAGCGGAAAGAATCTCGTCTTTCATACTTTCAGCAACACTGGATGGTTAACGTGAGTGGAATGTGTTATTTGCAAGCATCGAATTTGACAGTGTTGTTCTATTGTGTTTCTTTATTGATTGGTATACTTTGTTGCAGATATGGTGTTATTCTTGAACATTTTCAAAAGCAGGATCCAAATGTCATGGAAAGGATTAAGGGATGCATTGTAGACTCTGCACCTGTTGCGTACCCTGACCCACAGGTAAATGGTCATCACTTGTGAAACTTGATGAATGTAACTTGATGAAGGATTAAAGGATCCACAGTGCATTGTACACTGTCAAAAAAAGTATCAAATAAGTTGCCTTGTTGGGTTGTAATAGATTGATTGATCAAATTGAGAACTTGGTCTTTGGGTATTGTGCTTGATTTTACATCTAAGGAATTGAGGCATTGATATTTGAACATTTGGTTGAGATCTTTGATTTTTTTTCATTTTTAATTGCCCTTTTTTCTTGGTCTGGGGATAGTTAAATAGAAAAAAAAAAGAATGAAATTCTTTAATTTCAGTTATTTTGAAGCTCTGAGGCTTCTTTTTACATTTTAGGTTTTCATTAAATTGACTAAACTGATACCTGATTTTAGATATGATTTTAATTTTCTGATTATCATTTCAGGTGTGGGCCTCAGGTTTCTCTGCAGCATTTCTCAAGAAGAATAGTGTTGCAACAAAAAGACGTGTGTTTTCTGATGAATCTGGCATTAAAGTATCCATTGGTAGCGAAGATGATTTAGGACTCAAACCTGCGGTAACAGAAGCTGCTTTGCAACTAATTCTAAGGAAGTTTTTTGGGATCATTCTGGATCTTCCTTCAGTAAATAGGTAAAGAATGACTCAAATTCTTCTTCTACTTGATTGTTTTTATAAAAATGGTCATATTTCATCCCAAGTCTTGCTTGTTTTTATTCCTGAAATGGCTATTTTAGTGGGTATTCGACCATTGTTGTTTATAAGATCATTTTGATAAAAAAACTGTCACAACCCTCTAATGGTTGAGCAACATGATCGTATGTGATGACAATTTAGAAAAACGGCAGTTGGTTCTTTAGAAAAAGTGACATCTTGCAAATTGCAATGCCCTTTCTAAAATTTAACATCATACATTCAAGATTTTAACAAATTTCACTGCTGGAAAGTTGTATGAATGTGATTTTTGGGAATAGGAGAGAACATTCCATAGAGAAACGTTATGGTCTTTCTGGAGTTGATTCACAAGACCTGACTAGTGTCAAATATATAAAGATTCAATATTTGTTTACATAATGATATGATTAAGTAGGCTGTTTTATTAAACATTAATCATTCTGTTTATGATAAATTTGCTCCTAACTATGATGATTTTGTTGAAATGCAGGAGGCTCTCTGATGTTATGAACATGTTATCATCAAAACAACCAAGGTGTCCACAGTTATACATGTATAGCTCCGCTGACACGGTTATTCCTGCTGATTATGTGGAATCGTTTGTAGAGGCTCAGCGTAGGGCTGGACATGATGTGAGGGCATGCAATTTTGTGTCCTCACCCCATGTTGACCACTTTAGGAATGACCCTAAATTATATACATCTCAACTCAGTCAGTTTTTGGATGAGACTGTTCTTAGCCATTGTAAATCTCACTAATTGCCTTACTCATACACCATATAGTTCATTTCTTTTGATTTTTGAAGGCAACCATTCCTTTAATGGGTCTTTAGGACTATTTCAAAGGCCAACCACCGCATGGGGACTCTACAACTGTTCCCTCATAGATTATATTTGATTCATTCATTGTTATATATGATAGTGTGAATGAAAGACATTACACCATTGGTCCCTCACATTCATTGATATATTGATACTCTGCAAATCAAAGAGATTGCAACTTTCTCCTTTACTTGTTGTGAATGAAAGCTGTAATTTAAAAAAATAATGTTTTCATTAAACATTTTAATATGGTATTACTTCATCGTTGTGTCCAAATTGATGGATTAAGGGTTTTGTTAATTAGTTTTCTTAAAACATTAGTTAAGTAATGAAAATAATATTACAAATTATAGAGGAATATAGTTATTTTTTTCATCTAGTAAAATCTTGTTTTTAAATTCTTAATTAGTACTTCTAATGTGTTTGTTTTGCGAGGAGTATTGTTTCCCCTGAAATAAAGGCAAATGACTAATGTGCAAATATTTGAAGTTGCGGATTCGAAAGAGGATGTGTCAAGGGTTGTCTTGTAATTGTGTGAAAAAAAGGCGTGAAAAGCTAACTAGAGGAAGAGAAAATTACATATATAGCCTTATTATTATTATTATTTTTTACATTGTTGTGGTGATCGTTTGTTTGGAATGTAATGTCATATTATATGTGGTGGACGTTTAGTTGGTGGCGTTGTGTTAACATATAACTGATTATATAATATGATATAATATAATAATAATAATAAATATAAAATAATAAATAGTATTAAAAGTAAAATAATAATAATAAATAATAATATGTTACTGTTGTGCTGCAACCTTTTATCTAAATTCATTGAGTTGCTGTTTCTTTCTTCTTGTTTTTTCTTTTCTAAGGCTAAATTGTAAATTTATATAATCCTGTGAATTAACTTAGTCTTCAAGACATTTCTAAGTTGTTGTTGAAATTAAAGTTTTTTTATTCAAAATTTCTTGTATTTTATATTTTAGTTAATAATTCAAGCTTAAATGTAACGACATCTTTATCGTATGTGTGGATAAGGTTAGGTGAATGGAGAGGGTGATAATGAAGCTGAAAAAGAGGCCAGGGGCCTCTTTTAAATTTTATGATCTTATCGAAGATGTCTTTTAAGAAAAAAAAAATAAGACCATTTTTAATTCAAATAAAAAATTTATTCAACTTATTGACATAGTTCAAGGATATTCTTATAAAATATTTTTTTAAGTGAGAAAGAAATTAAGTTTGAGAGAAATGAGATAAAGAGGGTGAATATGGTATCTAGAATAGATGCTTGGAAAAGTTAAACTTACCATATTCGGAAAAGCACAACATAAACATTAGAATTATTTTAAATTTACTTACAAAGTAAAACAATTAACACTTGAAATCATTGAAAGGGATGCAAATAAATAATATTTTTTATTATCATCATATTGTGTTTTATCATAAAAGATCATTTACTACAAACACTTATAGGTTAGTTTTGATAGGCACACATTCAATTTGTCCATGATTGATGCCATGTATGTTTATATGGATGTAAACAAACATTTCAACTACCATGCAAACCTTTTATAATGATAGATGGTTGTGATTTGAAGGAAAAATATGGAGATAAATTATTTGTAATAATTGCCAAAGATACAAATTACAAGAATTTATCAATTGCCTTTATAGATAATAGTGGATAAAAAAACAAATAATACCTAATCATAATCATGGTTTATGTCCTTAGTGTTTAATAATCTTATATATTCTCTAAATAAATTAGTGACTAGTAAAAATTTGAAGGCAAAATTACATCACACATCATCATAAAGAAGATGAATACAAAAAAAATAGTTAAAAAAAAACATTACGGTTAATGACCAATTGATTAATTTCCAAATTATTGTGATCAAACAAGCTTAGATTTTTATTTTACTATATTGTCACTTTTCTAACCAAATTAATATAATTGTAACACAAGACACCATATCAATTAATTTGTTTTAAATAAAATTAAGATCAAATTGGGGATTTTAAAAACTATAAATTGAAAAAAATGTTTAAAATTAAAGTACAAAGACCCTTTTAATTTAAATGGATATTCCATATATTTTATTGGAATTTATTATTATTATTATTTTGTTGTTGCGAATCGTAATTTTGAAGAATCATGATGATGCCTTCTCTTTTATTTCACTCTTCACTGCTTCAACCAACACTCTCTTCTCCTCTTCTTCTCATTCCCAAACGCCTCTGATTAGGGTTTCATCTGCGTCAATGGCTTCGAATTCCATCCACGGCGACGGCGTATCGGGATCGGAGCTCTGCATAAACGACGTTCTGAGGGACGACGAGATGCGTTACATCCTGGGGCGGGTGGAGGCGGAGAAGGACAAGGAAACCTTCGGTTTGGTCTGCAAGCGGTGGCTTCGGTTGCAGAGCACCGAAAGGAAGAAGCTCGCCGCACGTGCCGGTCCGCACATGCTCCGCAAAATGGCCGATAGGTTCACACGCTTGCTCGAATTGGACCTCTCTCAGTCCGTTTCGCGTTCCTTTTTCCCCGGCGTCACCGATTCCGACCTCGCCGTCGTCGCCAGTAGCTTCACTTGCTTGAAAATCCTCAATTTGCAGAATTGCAAAGGTTCTTTCCCGTTTTTCTCTGATTCGCCTTTCAAATCTTGATTTTCTCTACTCTGATTTACTACGACTGTTGATTGTTTTTCTATATATATTATTCTGCTAAATTAACTTCTATGGACAGAGGACTAAAAACAAAAGTGTCCATCTTTTCAATTTTTGTGGTTATTTTGTCATTAGAAATGTCATGTTATCTAATTTTTGAGTGGTGATTAAGGACCCATGTTTTATATTACGAAATCACAGTTTTGTGGACTGTTCTTTAGAACTTTGTTAAGGACTATCACCTTTGAAGGGTTCCTTTATTAGTTAGTTAATTTGGAGAGTCCAATTGTGTAATAAGCAGGGATTACAGATGCTGGAATGAAGGCTATTGGTGAAGGGCTTTCCTTATTGCAGTCGTTGGATGTGTCTTACTGTAGAAAGCTGACAGATAAGGGATTATCAGCTGTTGCCAAAGGCTGTTCTGACTTGCGGATATTAGATATGACTGGTTGTAGATTTGTTAGTGATGGGTTGTTAGAAGCTCTGTCCAAAAACTGTCGGAGTTTGGAGGAGTTGGGATTGCAAGGGTGCCCAAGTATCACTGACAATGGACTGATGTACCTTGCAAGTGGGTGTCATAGGATCAGGTCTCTAGACATCAATAAATGCAGTAATGTCAGTGATGTTGGGGTTTCTAGTATTTGTAGGGCTTGTTCATCTTCTCTCAAGACATTGAAACTGTTAGATTGCTACAAAATTGGGGATGGAACCATATTGACCCTGGCCGAATGTTGTGGTAATCTGGAGACTTTGATCATTGGTGGTTGCCGGGATGTCTCTGCTGATGCGATAAAGTCGCTGGCTACTGGTTGTGGAAGCAGCCTGAAAAATTTAAGGATGGATTGGTGTCTGAACATTTCTGATTCTTCATTGAGCTGTGTTTTGAGTCAATGCAGAAAGCTTGAGGCACTGGACATTGGTTGCTGTGAAAAGTTGACTGATGCTTCTTTTCAGTTTACAAGCAGTGAGGACTCTGCTTTGAGTTTGAAGATTTTGAAGGTTAGTAATTGTCCAAAGATCACAGTGACAGGTATAGGCATTATTGTGGGTAAGTGCAGTTCTCTGCAATATTTGGACGTGAGGTCATGCCCTTTCATTACGAAGGCTAGTCTAGAAGGGGCTGGTTTCCATATCCCCAAATCCTGCAAGATTAATTTTAATGGTAGCACCAGTGAGCCTCTTGTGCTTCTTTAAGACCATAATAATTTTATGATTGGTTTCATCGTTAGATCTTCATTTGTAAACTTTATTGATAAGGCGTGCCTTCGTAAATTTGATGAGAATGTGTGATCTGTTCTGATGATGTTAGTTCTCTAGTGCAACCCATGTACAATGTAATTGCACTGAAATGCTTTCGGATGTATCATATTTTTATTAATCAGTTTGGTTGTAAATTTGACGAGAACAATTACTTTTGTCTTATTTTATTTCCCCCTATCCTGACGTCTATAGAAATTTGCTCTTCTCGTTTGATTGACACTGAATATGAGCATTAAAAACCCCATTTTTGTGTATTACAATTCGATCTTTTTATGAACTCAAGAAAAAAGAAGTTAAAAGTGCTGTTTTTCATAACCGGCAAAAATAAAGCTTAAACTTTATAACTTCATGCAAACTATCTATATTTTCTACTAGTGGGTATGCAATTGGGCCGAAGTATTAAGAGTGAGATTTATAGGTTGATTTAATTTTTGGGAATGAAAGATTATGCAATCAGCATCTAAGAAAATTGTGAGTAATGCTGGGTTTTTGTTGGTAAGGAAAGTGGTGTTTCAACGTAGTAAGAAAAAGAGTTTAAGTATGTAGTCGAAGTGCTTGGAAAGAGGGTCATTTTTCGAGTTATTGAAATCTGGGCAAAGAATGGCAATATGAAGATCATTGACATGCATGATGGTTTGCTTTATTTGAAGGTCCTTGGGTCTCAAGTTTTGTTAGATTTTTTTCTTCTGTTGTTTTATATTATTTATCACATCTCATTTTTCGCTGATGAAGATACAGAACAACTTTGATGAGTTAAGAAAAAAAAGATGTTGGAAGAAAAGCTAAATTAATATTAAACTATGGTAGAGAAACTCAATCATAGTTAGCAGTAATTATAAAGAAAACTTAAATTTTCGTAACTCATTTCGTTACAATTTTTCTAATTGTTTATTGGCGAAAATGAAACGTTAAGTGAGACCCACTAATTAACCCAAAAACCAAAATAACAAAAATGAGAAAGATCCTTTACCAAATTCAAGGATAATAAAAGACTGTTACTAGACAACTATTATTATTATTATTATTATTTTTATTATTATTCTTCATATTATTATTATCGATTTATTATACCTTCCAAACAAACCCTGCCATTCCTTTTATCTCCGCTCCTTCCTTCTCCGCCGTACCATGTCGGAAGCACCACCGTCTCAGACACCGCCTCAGGCCGCCGACGTACCTCCGCCGCCATACTGGTGCTACCACTGCGAGAAGCGTGTTTCCGTCGAAACGCTCGCCAATCTCCCCGACGTTGTCTGCGGCGAGTGCAAAAACGGCTTCGTGGAATCCGTCCCCACGCCGTCACGCTCGCGCACCCCCTCCGCCTCCTCCGATGACCCCTACTTCGGCTCGCAGTTCCTCCAGGTGCTTCGCCTAATCGCACAATCTGCGCGTGACGATGACGCGTCGCCTCCGCCGCCGCCGAACCGTTCTCCGGAGAACGATTTCCTCAGGATCGAGCTCGGAGGCTGGGACAACGAAGAGGAGAACGAAATCGAAAACGACGACGATAACGGCGACGAGGACTTCGAGGAGCACGAGGAGGCGGAGGATCGCTCTGGCAACGAGGATCCGCACGGAGATGACGAGGATCTGAGAAGGAGAAGACGCGAGCTGCTTCGGCTTCGGATTAGGGATTTGGCAACGCGCACGAGGAGCATGCGGAACCGGATCTTGGATTGGGCCGAGATTCTGATGGGCCTGGAGGACAATTCTATCGAGTTCCGCCTCCGCGTTCCGGAATCTGACCGCTACGTCGGGAATCCGGAGGATTACGTCGACGCAGCGGAGTACGAGGCGTTGCTGCAGACACTGGTGGAGACCGACGGCGGAGGCAGGAGAGGAGCGCCGCCGGCGTCGAAGTCGGCGGTGGAAGCCTTGCCAACTGTGAAGATTGCGTCGGAGAGCGAAACTGTGGCGTGCGCTATATGTAAGGATATGCTGGGTGTTGGAGACGCCGCGAAGAGGTTACCGTGCGGGCATCAGTATCACGGAGATTGCATTGTTCCGTGGTTGAGCTCTAGAAATTCTTGCCCTGTTTGCAGGTTTGAGCTTCCGACGGATGATAAGGAATATGAGGAAGAGAGAGTGGTTAACGCTACTTCTTCCAATTCCAACGGAGCTTCGAGTTCCGGTGGTGGTGGAAGGACCATAGTTTGATTCCGCTGGGTATGTTCTGTTTTGCTTTGCTCTGCTCTGCTCTGTTCTGTTCTGCCATTTGTGTAATATATTTCGTGGTTTCTGAATTTCTTCCTCTTTGGTATTAGTGGATTTTCATCAAAGCTTGCACCATGTTATTATTTATTTGAAGCTTTTATTATGTAGTTGGCTTCTTAGCTCTCGGATGCTAAGATACTTGTATATAGCACATTTGAATCAATGTGATCAGATCACCTACCTCAATGGAATTTGTACTTTCTCCCTGTTATGCATGTTCCTTTTTGGTTGTTCGACTCAATCATGTCATATGATCTGTTTGTGGAATAAATATATATATAACCCTGTGTATCTGGTATTCTTGGTCGTGGGTTCAGATTTTGTTTTTTTTTTTTTCCTGAGATTAATGATCTTGTTTTCGTAGAAGACGAGATGTTGTTGTTTAGGACTTGGGAGAGGGAAAGAGAGGACGAGTGCAGAACAGAGCTTAAGGTAGCATCCATAAGTTTTTTCTTTGCCGCTGTTCATTTCAGCAATGGAAGCAGCATTAAAATAACACTCTAATTTCCATTTCTGAGCAACATAAAGAGGCTAAGAATATCACTTATCCCTTAAGGGAGGGGAGGCTTCAGAAAAAATTTACCTCCAAAGATTTACTCATGAGAATCAAACTGGTAGCTTGAAGATAAAACTAACACTTTCATTTAATTTCTCTAGTAATTTGATTAGAATGTTTTTTGAGTATCGGATTTCATAATTGTCTCTGCTCTAGTGAGCTAGAATGAGAATCTTAATTTGAAAGTTGGCTGTGTACCAATACTCGAGTGGCCAGGAAAGAGGAGCAACAGAAAGGCACTGCCATTTGCCAAACAAAGAATGAGAAACTGGAGCATGACTGGATTCATGGGAGGAAAACATACAAGATGAAACAGGATATTAATTTTATAAACAAGCTGTACCACTTTGGTTGAGAATATCAACATGTAGCAGTGTCGATTTGGTGGTTCAGGATTTTATTTTCCATCTTTATAGGATGGAGTGATATCTAAAGACGATGCTCCTACTTAATTCAACAGTATCCTTAACTTCTTTTTTTTACCAAAAAGGAAAGCGCAGGGCTCTGAATAAGTACTCTAGACCGGGTATTGTCTCTGCATCGTGGAAAAGGAGGTTTGAAACTGTTTCTACCATACTTTTTGTTCCTTTGCGACTCATCGATAGTGTTTGATTTGATTAATGACTTCTTCTTCGATTCTCTTACATAATTAGTTTGTCATCTTCTCTCTGTGACATACAAAGGCATTGTTCATCTCTATTCAGTCAACCAATTGTCTAAACATGTTTCACTGATGAATGTTCCGCGAATGCAATACGTTAACCTTGTTGATATTTTCACAGTAATCATAAGTTTTAGGTTGACTTGAGAAATCATGGATTGATCGTTCCCTTTGCTGCATTTCTTCTACATTTTATTCTCTATGGCAGATGGTTGTTTTCTCCTCCGTCTTGTGAAGATTTTCGAATGAAATGAATGACTATGTTTGATTAAATAGGTTCAGCTAAACTGATCATTAGCTTCGGCAAAATTAGTTGTCTGTTATTTATTGTGAATCTTTATAAGCCTCTGTTGGGAGAGGTTAAGGCTGTGAGAAGTCCTACTTCAACATCATTTTCATATCCTTTAACTTCTGGAAAAAAAGAAGGAATGAAAGGTTGCCTTTATTTATTTGTTTGTCGTATAAAAGTTGCTGTTGCTTCCATTGGCAATAAACGTAGCATCTCACGGTAGCAAACCTTCGGTGGTTGGTTTTTGGTAATATTTCCCAAAACAGATAACTGAAAAGGGTGGGAAGTGGGAAGCTAGTCATTGTATTTGCAACTTTGTGTTTGTATGGAATGCATTTGCAATGAGCATAATGAGATGATGTTAAATTTGTTGGAACAAGATTATTAAATTTATGATAGTCCTTGATTATGTTTATTTTATTTGGATGATAAATGTCAATGTTTGAGCTACCCCATACGTTAAAAAATGTCCACATAAAGTTTATGCCATAGTGAGAATTAAATTTACCCTACCTGACAAAAATTGATGACGGTCAATTTTGTTTACATTTGAAACTTTGCCACACTTTGCTAAACAAAATACAAAGATGGTCAATTCTTTCTTGTTGCGTAACATTTGTTTAATCATCTTTTTCAAATTACCTTAAATCGCTTGATTTTCGATTTTGAATATGGCTTGCAAGACATTTGGATTATCATGGAAGAATAATTGTTAAACAAGATTACTGTCGATTGTTGAAATCAATGAAAATTGAAAACGTTTTATAATTAGAATAAAAATATAGAGGGAGTGTTTATAGCATCAACGTCTTTACTACATGTCCTTTTCTTTCTCTTGCTGTTTAGTTTGTCATTCTGCTTTCTCAAGCAGAATATTCTGAGGTCCTCTTTGTGACATGATAATTATTGCTGTTATAACCATGTCGCAATCATGAGTGTCATCGCTCCTAGCTGCTACCACAACCCTTTTGTCCCCTCCACTCATTTCTGCTACCACTTCTATTTTTATCATCCGTTGTATATGTAATGCTAACAAAAATCAATTTGGAATGACAAGTACAAATTTTAATTCTAATTTCGTTATAAAATGACTTCTAATTTATGCTTCTTTACGAATAAGTAATTTATACTTTAAATAAGACAAATTTTGTGATACCCAAAACTAGTTTCAGTTCCTATCTAATAGTGAATTCACTATCTTACAGGAGTTAGACGTATGTTCTTAGTAAAGCTGATCTTCTAGAACCTCAACAAACTTAAAAGAGAAAATAAATTATTTTTCTGTTCTATTTTTTCTTATGTGGAATGAATTTTGATATTGTATCAAAGTGCTAAATAAAGCTGTAGTTCTTAGATGTTTTTGCAATTATTTTTCTCATACGATTTTGACATTAGTTGCTCAAATATTTGAACAATCTTAGCATATATTACATTTTTCCTACCAAAAATCAAGAAATGTTTCTTGTTCCTTGAATTGTGTTATTTTCAAAGAAATTCGAAGAAGGTGTAGGTTTATGGAACCATTTATATTTAATTTAGTTCTATAAACCTAATTTACTTTTATAGGTTGTTTGTATTAAGGTCGGTCTATTATTTTGTATGAGTCGTTATTTATTATCTTTTTGAGTTTTTTCAAATTCAGCAGGTTTTAAAACATCTATATTATATTTTTTATAAAATTATATAGAGATTTTGTTCTTTTGATAAGAATTTTATCAACTTTATTATCAAAGATGTGTGGAATTTTTGAAAGTTGCTTTCTTATCAGCTATTTTAAATTTCATTATTGATATTCTATAAACAAGATTGCGTATTTAGAATTTCAATAGTGTACAAGATTATGTATTTAGAATCTTAATAATCTAGTTTCTGTTTGACTTAATTAAGTTTTAGTGTCTCATAAATTTAAACACTTTTAATCGAGTCTTAAAAGTTTTTTACCTATCGAGTGGGTTAGAGACGAATGTTATGTTATTCTATTACCAGCAAAATCAATGTAACGAAAAAAATATCTAAATCTTAAAAATAAATTAAATTTAATTAATTCTTTTTATTCTTATTATCACTCAATACTTATATATAAATACATTTTCTTGACTCTTTAAAAATCAATAATGGTTGATGATTTAGATGAAAGGCCAAGCTTGTGGACTGAATTCCATCACTGAAAAATACGAGAAAAACCTTTTAAAAGGGTCAAAACAAATCATCAGAAACTAAGGAAGCATAAAGGTGAATTATTTGTTAATGATGTAGTTTGCTAAGGAATCATATTATATATATTAGGTCGGCAAAGAATATGATGTGGTGGGGATGTAAGGTCAGATACTTTTTGGGTTGAGAAAGAAGCCAATGCCAAATCATTTCCTACACATCTTTTGCCCCACCATGCAAAATCCACCTTTTCAGAAAGATAACAAGCTTCCACCTTGTTATATATATTTCAAAATAAAGGGGTACTTTAATTTATTCCAAATAAATAGAGTCGAACAAATTTTAGAAGATCAGTAGTGTAATTAAGAAAATTATATCAATCATATTAAATACTGTAACAAGAATCTAATATGAAAATTGTTTAATACCTTTTTTAATTTGGCAAGTTAAACAATGAAAAAGAAATACGAAAGCTACTTTCAGAAAGTGTCAAGTGGCAAACAACGTCCAGCCTTTTCCATGCTGCATTGCAGGTTATGACTTAATTTTGTCATAATTAGTTGTAAAGTTAATTAATTAATTAATTAATTAATTAATAATAATAATAATGATAATAGGTATTAAAAAGTTGAGAACTAAAAACTAAAAAACAACGAGTTGACTTATGGAACTGAAAATATTTGATAGAATTAATCGATGAAGCGATACACATAAAATTATGTAAAATGGAATGCTTACATATATTTGTGTGTATGTATGTATACAATAGAAAATCCAATAAATTTATTATTATTGGGTAAAGCATATTTCATGGTAAATTGACATAACTAAATATGCATGTATAAGTCAGTCAATCGCTAATTCTATCAATACACCAAATTAAAACAAATGCTCGTGATACCAATTTATCATTGAAATAAACACTCAATAAATTAAAAAAAGAAAAATTGTAAAATGTAATTGGAGAGAATGATTTATGCTTTATTGATTCAAAACTTCATATCATAATATTCCATATTTTAGACATAAATATTGATAAATTAGATGAGATCTGCTAGAACTAAAAAATCCAAACAACTCAATATGAAAATAAATTAAATAAAATTTCTATGCTGCAACACAATTTCAACGGTTTATAGTATATTGTTAAGCACCGACCGGTTATAAATTGGTTGTTGAGTATCCTTGCAGATTTTGCCAGAAAACGCTCAATATTTATAGTTTTATGAAGTATGATCTTAGAACTTCAAGGAACTAACTTTGTGTGTTGAACAATGCAACCAAAAGTTTTTTTAATAAGAATATATCATTAACAAAATTATGTAAAATATTTGTACATTTTGAGAACCTTTGCAACTGCACAAGAAGTGAAGAAGCAGAGGGGACAAACAATTTTACTGATACAGTATTTTCCTCTAAGATTGAGGAACAGCCTGCTGAAGACATTTGAGAGCTTTCTGATAATGAAAGAAACCCATGAACCAGAAATCGAAATCATCCACTGTAACTATTTCTATGTACTTCTGTGAAGGCTTCTCCACATTCTGACTTTTGTTCACCGACTTTATCTTTTTAAGGGGAATAGAGACCTGAAATGACACAAAATTGCAGTAACATATCAGCAAAAGTATGAACAAAGATTAAGGAGATAGCTGGAAAGCATTTGCATAGACACCATGAAGAAAAAATTGATTAAAAATGTCACCTTATAATGGACTCTAATATCTTCTCCATTTGGGGAAGAGACTTTGATGGATCTATCACTGCAAAATGCAACTTTTTCAGTGGATATGAAGAGAAGGCCAGCTATAGGACCAGATGTGGTTGATAAGTAGCATTGTGATGCTTTCAATAGCTTCTCTCCTTCTCCAACACTGAAAAGTTGCATGAACACTTTCTCTACTCCACCAACCTGAAGAATTCTTGCTCCCATACTCAATTTCCCTTTCACTGTATCTGTGATCTTTGGTCCAAGCCTCACTGCTGTTACAACAAGTTTAAGCCATCAATAAGAGCTATGTTTTGTTTTGTGTTCATGTCAAATTATGCATCACAAAAACTATGACAGAAATGTTTTGCTGTGTCTTAAAGTTCCGTGCAAACATGAAACAGTGCTTGTTCTATGTTTTGCAATTAAGCAAAAGTGAAAATTGAAAGGTTTTAAAGATTATATACCATGATCTCGGACTCTTTGTAAGAATCCAGATTTGTGATGTGTTCTACTTTGCTTTGATTTCGTGATAGGCTTGATGTACTTTCCACGAGCATCAGGCAAATAATATCTCTTTGATGACTTCCCAACATGGTATGTTGAGGTGAGAGAAATTCCATTAGCTAGCTCATGAAATGATGCCTTCATTTTTGCTGTTATCTTTTGGGAGTTCTATATTCTTCTACCTCTGAAGGGTCTTCTTGAGAAATTAATAGCTTGTGAATAATGTTCAAGAGCTCTTAACAACTTTGGTTGATGATGGATCCTTGTATTTTGCAAGGGTATATATATGGCCAAAAGGAAACAAGTTGACTCCTAACTTTTTGCTGGATGAGTCAGATATGGATCATCATGAAGACTAAAAGGAAAAAAGTAATTCAAAATTTGAAGATTTGCATGTTCGGTTGCCCCCAGAAAGAAAAAAGATAATGAAAAACAAAGATGTGTTTATTGATTAAAGAATTGAAGGCAACTTTGTGGTATTCAAAGTATCCCTCTGTATTGATTCTGTTGAATTTCAATATATGATCTCAATATATAAAAACTTGAAACGTGGTTGGACTTGAAAAATTGGCTACCTACCTGTTACTGCATATATTGAGACAATAGTTCAGTTGTTTCCTTTTAGCTTTTAGCGCATTTGGATATTGATCAATATAGGTTGACCATTGGTTTGCATTATGTGTATGTATTTCAAAGTACACCTGTGATTTTTCTACGGTTTATAGACAGAACTTGTTGTTCTTGTTTCATATATCTACAGTTACAATGTTGTCACATTTACTATTTCTGGCTGAAAGTTTTGTGTAGGAAAATGGGGAAAGAGAATAAGAGCAAAATCCATCTACCGCATGAAAAGAAATTATAAGGTTTAGAATTAAACCACGGGGCAATTTTTTCTGAATTCTTGGGGAAAAATAACTACCAACAACTGTTTAGCCTTTAGAAAATGACACCCTTTTGAAAATGGAAGGAAGAAAATAAAGCATTTTGGTTTGTTGGGACAGTGCCACGTGCATGATGACAAAACACGTCAATTACCACTTTATTTTATTCATAAATGCAAATGTAAAGGTGTCATTTAAGCTTTCTGAGCTGGAATCTCGCCTTTCTGATGCCATACCTCTCTAAGTTTTACTATTATTAGATAAAGTGAACATTGGAAAACTTTGCACCTCCCACAGTGTCGTTAATAATATTTTTTTAAGTCATAAACGTGAGAACCAGCATCAATTTAGGTGCATATTTTATGTCTGAGATCAAGCTGGTGTTGAAAACTAATTTCAGCAAAGGTTTTTGAGGAATGAAGATCACAAGTATCAAAATCAGATGGGTTCCTCTAACTTTTCAAGTCATATCATATATGCATCATGAGTAGAGGAACATCCTTCAAGAGGAGGAAAAATCATATTGGAACTAGTGAAGTTTAGCTAATAAAATACATCAGCACTATTCAGTAATGAAAGTGGTTACTGTGCTTTATTAGTGGGTGAAAGGGCTATGATAAAGTGAGTTAGCTAGGTGTCAGTGCCATGTTAAGTTCTAAAGAAAAAGAAGACATGGCTGTGGAATGACATAGACAAATCATTTAGGTCAGATATATGGAAGGAAAGGAGGAGTATCTAAGGTCAGAAAGGGACATCATATGCTAGAAACAGTATAGGAGAAGACATACTTCAATGTTTTGTGGAAAAGGAAATGGCCAAATCATTCCCACATCACCCCATGTCCCACACGGAAAGCTCACTCTTGAAGTTCCTTCTGTCATCACATATATTTTGTACAAGAATATGAATTTTTGTTACCTATTAAGAGGTACTAATGTTGTGTTGTGGTTCTGAAATTTGAGGGGAAAGATTCAAATTACTAAACTAGAATCTTGTTTAAACTATTTTGCTTCTGATTTATGACAATTCACTGAAAGTTGTGCATGTTGTCAAGTGGTGTGTGATTGATAGAAAGAACACAATTATATGTGCTTGTGAAGTGGGTAGCAAGTAATGGTTAACAGGTATAAGAAGTTATCATTGATACTGTAAGACCCTTATCATGTGCCCACAAAAATAACTTTTCTACCTGACACCCTTTTCAGTAACAAATTGTAGAACAATCCAACAAATTATAGAACAATCCACTGCATGCCTTCATTTGATCCACTTATTTGTGTATGATGTAAAAATATCTGTATTTCAATTTCTATCTCTTGGATTACAGTTTTTTCCTTCTAAGGTAAGGAAAAACCATATGTATGCATAGATTATATTCATTTCACACATGGTATTTCAGATTTATTATCAGAGACAATGAAATAGATTCAGCATTTCTTTCCATTTCAATCAATTCTAGAAGGAGACAAATAACTAACTTCCTTAATTTGAGTTATCTGAATTAAGGTACTCCACTCTCTTTCAACTTAAATATAAATAAAAGGAGAGGCTTTAATAAACTTAAATTTAAACAAATCTTAATTTTGTAAACTCTATTTAGTGTTATTACTTTAAAAGGAGTATAAGCAAGCCATTTTTCTACCAAATAGGATTGTGACTCTCTTATAGGAAATTGGAAATTCAACAAATGCTAAATGACTAAAAATGTCTTTTAAAATGATGAAATTATTAGATGATTTGGATTATTGTTTGTCTGTATTATTTTACTAATATTTATTCAGTTTTTTTTATTTATGGAAAATTTTGATCACAGTTAACTATAAATCATGTTCAAATTAGTAAAATTTGTTTTAGTACGGAACCATATAATAATATTAAAATCTCAACTAACTATAAATTTTTCTATAAAACTTTTCTACTAATACTCATGAATAAAAATATTATGTTTTTTAAGTCTAGAAGGTGATCTTGATCAAAATTTTTATTAGAAAAAGTGCTAAATATAATATGGATTCTTATTAAGATAAAACCCTTGGAATATCACACCAAGATTCTTATTAAGTAAGCTACAATCTAAAAAAGTTGGTAAAGGGAACATAATGGACAACCAAAGTGGGGAAACTTTGAAGTCTTTAGTATGGAAGTTCCATATAGTTCTGTTGAAATATAGTTACACAATCCGTGTAATCTAATTATTTATTTAATTCAATTACTAAAATAAATATTTATTAAGCTAATAAAAACATTTTCTAAATTTGGTATGTCAAAATATTTATAATAGTTATCAGTGTACAAAATTATTAAGCACAACAAGATAAAATTAACAAAGTCATTGTTTGTGAAAAATTGTCAAAAAGGCTTGTGTGCTAACTAGGGTATAACAAGTCTTTCACAATAATCCAAACTACCAAAATTAAAAGATAAGACAGGAGCAACATGTAAAAAATTAAATTGAACAAAATCTTCTCCACTATTTGAGAATTTGATTTGTTTAACTTGTTTGGAGGTTTTTATATGTACCATAAAAATAGACGTATGTACCCAAATGAAGTATCTATTTGTTTTTTTTCAAAAATTATTTCTGATACATATCAAGTATATATCCAGGGAAATTTACAAATAGAGTGAAATTTTGTATAAAAATTAACAAAATGAGTATATTCCCAAAAAAAAACTTTTATGTTTAAATTCTGTTTAAAAATCAGAAATTCAAAATGGAGATGTGGTGACTCGGTGCACAACTTTGCTTTTGTTGAATTTCTTTTACAAGGTTTGAAGAAATTGCGCTTGCATTCCAGAGTTTAAAATTTTGTCAATGGAAGTTTTGTCTTATGAGTGATGACTTATAATTTTTTTGTCACCAAGCATAATAATTCTCTCAGGTTTGGCTGTTTGCAGGATGTAGATTTTGAGCTTACTGGTAAACACAACTTCGAAAGTTAGAACTCATGAATGCAAACACAGTTACGATTAAAAAAAATAAAATAAAATTTGTTGCATGAAAATAAAGTTATGTATATCAGAATACTTTTTCATCTGCTTTTAAGCACGATTTATGATTTCTTTAAAAATTACAAAGAAAGTTGGATGAAAATAAAGTTATTCCACTTCTTTTATTTTATAGCTGTGGTTCAACTTATCTTTACAACTTTTTTTTTTTTCCAATATCTATCTATTTTTGTCTTCAAAATTTTAAAATCTGTTCTGTAAGTAAACAGTACCCAGTAAAGATATGACATGGTTTTAGAAGTAATTATATTTCACATGATGGTATATACATACAACTGAATCAACTTATGTTAAAACTAAATCAAAATGTGTTTTTTCTTGAATAATGCTCCAAATGGTGGAATCTTTAATTCATGGTAGTGTATACAACTCAATTGATATGAACCACATCCATTCAATATGATTGCAGGTGAAATGTGGCATCCAGAAGGAGGGATATTTACAAATTACAATGAAGTGAAATCTCTTTGGTTAGAGATAAAACTCAACATCTTCAATGAGAAATGCCAAATTTTTGTTTGTTTCTTTGAGTTGGTCCAGAAAAGATGAATCTCTTTTGCTAGCCAGTTAAGCCTGAGAAACTGCCTCCTGAAGATATTGTAAAGTTTTCTGATATTTTAAGACACCCATCAACCAGAATTCAAAGTTGTCTTCCGTGACAATCTCAATGTACTTCTGTCTTGGCTTCTGAGTATTTTCAGTTTGGTTCATGGATTTGATTTTCTTCAATGGAATAACAACCTGTACATGAACATATATACACTTCAGAACTTGAACAATTCTTGGATAAATTTATGGCCATGATAAAGTTCTCTAATGGACACTTCAGAAGTAAAATGAAAAAAACTTGTCTTCTAAATTCATTTTTTATGCAATTCCCAGTTTCAAACCTTGGATGAGAGAACTTTTAAAAAATTTGAGGTGCATAAGTTGATTTGACCATTACTACATGTCAAAAAAAAATTATCCAAATGAAACCTAAGTATATATACTTCAAACTTACCTTATAATGGATCCTCAACATGTGACCATTCTGAGTGAAGACTTTCATTGTTCTCTCACTGCAAAAGGCAACCTTGTAGGTGGAGATGAATAGGAAACCAGCTAGAGGACCTGATGTGGTGGACAAATAACACTGAGAAACTTTCAATAGCCTCTCTCCTTCTTCCATGCTAAAAAATTTCTTAAACACTTTTTCTACTCCACCAACTCGAAGAATGTGAGTCCCTAAGCTTAACTTCCTCTTCACAGCTTCCGATATATTTGTCCTCAGTCTCACTGCAATTTCAGTAATAAATAGAATTAGAACCCTTCACCATTCTAAACAATTTGAGATATATATTCATATAAATACATTTGAACAAAGGTAAGAAAAAGAAAAACTTACTTTGTTTTGATGTTGTAGGTGTATATTGACATTGAGTTGCAATACCGGGTAATCTGTTAACCGTCTTTTGAAGCTGGCCATGTGTTACTGGAGTTCCAACAACTAGCTGATGGAGAAGTGAAGTCTGCATGATTGATGACTAATAAGGTGAAGAAAATTGGTGTGAACTTGTAGGTGGTTATAGAAATTAGGGTAAGTTTTGGGTTGATGATTTGCTTGTATTGCAGAGAGATATTTAAAGGATGAAATGAAAGCTTGAAAATTTTCCTTTTTGGTGGGATGACTCAACCTTAGATCATCAACCACGTTCCTGATTGACATCAACGCACTGACACAGTGGCATGGCAATTTGAAAGAAAGTTCTTACAGATAATATTTTGACGTCATGGCTTGCATGGCTACTTTTAGAAAGTAAAACCATTGTGCATCAGCATTCAAACTAACTTTTTCAAAACCACAAAAATCCTTGGAAGGTTGTTTTAAGAGGATAGGGTTTATGTATCTTCAAGGGCAAGTCTACATGGTCATTGATCGAAGTAAATAAATAAGAGCGTTTCTGCTTATAACATAATAATGACATGTTGTCACATAAACCCTAAACCATTGGAGCCATGCACATAAACTGTGAAAAGTTGACTGATGAAATACACCAATTAGTTGCAATGCTTTCTACTAGCATTTGGTGTTTCTAACCAAGTATATCCCAATATCTAATATATGTAATTAACGTAAAATATCATATAGTTTTTCATTCTATAACACAAGTTGAATCAGATACTAGATTCATGAAAAGAATAATGCTAAAATATTGTTAAGACTTTATGAAAAGTTCCAAGTTGGGTATTGCATAGGGTAAGCTGACAGCACTTGTGCTACATGCTGACATGGAGACAACACAACAATATCTTTCTTTTCTAAGGGAAAAGGGATCATTCCATTCCCCAAATGTAGAATATGCCTTAGGTATCAGTGATTGACTTACCATTGAAGAAATTGATACCATTAATCTGAAAGTCTAAAACTTTGCACTCATGCTCTTGAGGGTTTGAATCTAAACTTGGAACCGGGGCAGTCATTAACGAAGCCATCAGTGCCTTTTGTTGGGTCAAACTATATCCATGCATAAAGTGAGATTGCTGACAGGGCTATGAATGAAGGATGATTAAGAGAAAAAAAAGGTAAATCTGTGGAATATGAAATTGTTTAATGTTTAAGTCAGAAATGGAAAGCATATGTAACCGCACGTTGGCTTTGAAAGTCTTGCATTAGAAGAGTTTTTGACACTCCTCACAGTGAAAAGCATTTGCAGAAATTGTTTAATATATGTAAAATATATGTAGTATATAAATAATATGTTTATATATCCATGTTTATAAAATAGAAGTTCCTTCTTTGTTTTCTGTAATGCTTATGACACCTTTGACATTATATTTTGTAATTTATTTTACTTTATCTTTAAATAATTTGTTTTTAAGCCTTTTTTATCATAAATATTTGTATATATACAATAAGTATTATATTCAATAAATGTTTATTATATTTTATGATATTACATTATTATTTCTTTTAATTTTGAAGAAAAAAATAGAATATTTAAAACTTCATAAGTCTCCATTTCTATGTGAACAATATACAATAAAAATGAATGATGAAAAGGTCAGAAGAAATATTAAATTAAGTTTGGGATCCTTTTGACATAGCAGAATGAATAGTGTTAGATATTGCCAATTACTATACAAGAAAGGAGAAAGGAATGATGGTTGAAATACTTAAAATTTGGATATGAAAAGTCTTGCTAGTTACTATATTGTTAATGCTAATTAGATGCATGTGAAACTCTCAACTAGGAAAGGATAAAATTGTGATTGTAATTGTGAGGGCAATAACATATGGAAGCAAAACCATTCCTAATTGTAACATTCACCTGTTAAAGCCATGATTCATGTAAAACTTTTCTTCTATCAGTAACACCAATCCAAAAGATATGTTAAAATTATTGCAGGAGTGGTGGAAAATTATTGTTCATATTACCTTATTATTTAATGTGTTTAATTAAGAAGATTTTACATAATGATATAATTTAATTAATTCAACTACTAAAACAACTACACATTGATTCTCGTAACAAGTTCATAATGCTTGAAAAGGTAATTAAATGTTGTTTATGATACAATATAAAATAGTTATCATCTAGTTTTAATAATGAGTTCACAGTAGGACAGTTGAAATGCTTACAAAATTTATCAAAGTATAACATTCATTATACGAACGTGTTACTGTTAGGATTAATTGTGACTTGTTGACGGTGGTAGTGATACTTGTTTCTTCTTCATTTTTTAAGAAAAAAAAATACAATAGATGCAGCAGCCTATTAGAAGTTAGTCCCACATAGCTATGACAAAAGAGACTTGCCTAATTTCATCTTCAAAGCACGTTGAACAGATTAGGAGTTCAAGTGAAATTGAGTTCCACGTTAATTAGAAATAAGAAACTTGAACAAAGGAAACTGGGAAGTGAATCTTGATCCTTTGGTCTGATGACTCAACCTACTCAAACCCTCTTGAGAAAAGAAAGAGATTCTGTAAAGTTGATATATATAGTAGAAGTTCATTCTTCAGTTCTTTAGTTGAGTTTTGGAAGGGTAGATGTGTTGATTATGTTGTAAATTGTTTGATGCACAATCCAAGTGAAGTTCATATGAGTGTTGGTCTTAGGAATTTATAGTATTTAAAGTCAGCACCTGCAAAGTTATACTAATAGAACTTTCTCTATTGGTTCACAATGTAAGATTTTACAATCACTGTACATAATCATTAAACTCCTAAATAACATAAATTTGACTAAAACCTTAGATGGTATGTACAAATAGAACTAAAAACTCATTCTAAAAGAATTTGCATTACAAATCAATGTTTAATTGAGCCTCAAACTTGAACATTTGAGACCTAACAGTATTGTCCCCTCCTCCATGTATTTTTCCTTCTGCAACAAATGATGTTCCAAATAGTGAACTCCTGGATTCACAATGAGATTTTGCTTGCTTCCAAGTTTTCACCTCACGAATCACATCCATTCCCTATATACAATGAAGTGAAATCTCTTTTACCAAAGACAAAGCACAACATTTTCAATGACAGCATTCAAATTTTAGCTTTCATCTTCTTTGTCTGTTTGTCCGCTCAGCATGAATCTTCGAGTTTAAACCGTGGATTTTGCTTCTCAGCTCACTAAGCTTGAGAAAGTGCCTCCTCAAGATATTTGAAAGTTTTTTGATATTGTAAGACACCCATAAACCAAAAATCAAAGTTGTCTTCCGTGACAATCTCTATGTACTTCTGGGTTGGCTTCTGAACATTCTTACTTTGGTTCACACACTTTATCTTCTTCAGTGGAATGCTAACCTGCACATTTCCAAATACACTTTAGAACTTCAACAAATCTTGGATCAAGAGGAACAGAGAAAGTTTAAGATGGTCTAGGATAAAGTTCTTCATGAACACTTAAAGGAGAAGAAATTAGGAGGAAAAATGAATAAATCTTTTGTAACTCAAAATCAACTTATGCATTTCTACTTTGAAGAAGTTAGTCACAGAACTACCAAAAAAAGGTTGAAGTGCAAAAGATGATTTTAACTTGAGAGAAAATTAGGCCTTGTTATCGATTACTTCGTGACTAACCTTATAACGGATCCTCAACATTTGGCCTGTCTGAGTAAAGACTTTCATTGATCTCTCACTGCAGAAGGCAACCTTGTCAGTGGATATGAAGAGGAAACCTGCTAGAGGACCAGATGTGGTGGACAAATAACACTGAGAAGCTTTCAAAAGCCTTTCTCCTTCTCTCACACTAAAAAACTGCTTAAACACATTTTCCACTCCACCAACTCGAAGAATGCGAGCTCCTAAGCTTAACTTTCTCATAACAGTTTCTGATATATTTGTCCTCAGTCTCACTACAATATCAGAGTAATATAAATAGAATCAGATCAGTCACCAAGCTAAACAATTTCAGGTATATATAAATAAGTCTCATCAAAGTTAGATGTTTGTCAATAAAGAAGAAAAATTTACTTTGTTTTGATGTTGTGGTTGAACGTTGGCATTGAGTGGCAGGACCAGGTAAGTATCTGTTAACTGGCTTTTGAAATTGATCATAAGTAGCTGAGATGACTGGAGTTCCAACAACTAGGTTATGGAGAAGTGAGGTCTGCATGTTTGATGATTAGCACACAAATTTTCTGCTCTATCAAAGGGTGAAAGGAGCTCTAGTAGATTGCTAAGGAAGATATGCTCACTTGGTTGATGGTTCCCTCGTATTCTAAAGAGGTATTTAAAGAGATGAAAACTAGGAGTTGAATCTTGCCTTTGGTGGGATGACTCAACCTTAGATCACCATTAATCGATATAAAGGCATTGGCATGACAACTTAAAAGGAAAGTTGTTCAAGACAATATTTTGATGTCATGGATTGTTTGGCTGCTTTTAGAGAAAAGTAGTACAGCAAGTCAACCTTTTCAAAATTAGAAAAAGAATGTTAAAGATTAATTTTAAGAGGCTTAGAGAAAGGTTTATGTACCTTCAAGAGCAAGGCTCCATGGTGATTGATCGAAGTAAGGAAATAAAGCATTCTTGCTTATAGCATGTTGCCGAATGTTATCACACAAACCAATCTATAAACAGGTAAGAAATTAAACAAGAAAAAGTAAATGATGAATACACACACTAGTTGCAACAATTTCGGTTACACATCATGTGAGGATGTGTCACCAGAGCTTTATGAGTTGGCATTTGAACTTTCTGATGGCATACTTCTCCAAATTCTCTTGTGATTGGTCAGGAAAAAGTAGAGATATGACAAGTTTATCAGTGTGACAATCTAATTTATACCATCTATTTGCAATTAACAGATACGTTAATTAACATTTTCCACTTTGTCTAACACAGTTGAAGATTGAATTAATCCATGAAAGTTCAATGTTATTGTTGAGACTTTTTGTGGAATTTCAAGATGGCACTTGCATGGCGTGTAAGATACACGTACACCCTTCAACAGTAAGCATTAGGCAAGGTGATTGGACATGTGCCGACATGTGATGTGGGAGACAGTAGAATCAACAGAATCTCTTTCTTACTTTTTCTCAAGGGAAAAAGGGCACCATTCTCTGAATATAGTTAAATCCCTTTATCTTGTTTTGGAGTGATTGACTGATAATTGAAGAAATTGATATCATCAGCAACTAAAAGCATTGTATCCATGCTCTCTCACGTGGTTTGAGACCAAACTAAATCTCAGGCAGTCATTAACGAAGCCATCAGCTTTTTTTGTTGGGTCAGGTTCATATCATAAAGTGAGCTTGCTGACAGGGATGTGATTATGGTAAGGGATAAATAATGTAAAAGAACATAACAAGGGAACGTGAACTTGTTTATGTCAGAAATGGAAAGTAATCTGCAGCCGCATGTTGGCTTTGAAAGTCATGTGCTAGGGAACAGTAGGGGATGAGAGAAGAGTGTTGGACATACTTCAGAGTTTTGTGGAAAAGTGAATTGCCAATTTCATCTTCTTCAACTGTTTCCGGAAGGGCAAATGCTACTATTTCTTTGAATTAATGGTTTGTGCTTTGAAATTGGAAAGAAGGATCAAATTCAATCAATTGATATACACATATTATTCTTGCATATATCTAGTACTTTTTAGTTTCAGTTATGCATGTTGTCAAATGGGGACCTACAAATGGTTTAGACGTTATTACTTATGAATATATTCATAATTTTTATACCAAGAACTTACAGAGAATTGGCCATATTCTTTAGCATACTTGGAAATTGCACAAAAGGATGTAGAATTGTCTTATTTCTTGGGAGTGAGATTGTAATATTTTAAAAGTTTAAGGAGTTTAATGTCTTCAATGTATTAAGATTGTAGATATTAGGAACTTATAGCTTATTGTAGTCTGTTTAAAATATTTCTTTTTGTAGAGAAAGGGCATTCTTGTGTGTATGTGTATACATCTATGGAAGAAGTTAACAAATTCTTCTTAAAGTCTATGCTCACCAGCCAGACTATATTTTGTTCACAAAAATGGTATTCTAGTTGTTTATTGGAAGTCAGGAGGTCACATTGTCACGTTTCAGTCCAAAAAACAACACCAAATCTATAGACTGTATGATTTGGACTACACTAACTTATCTAATTTCATATGCTGTGAGATCAGTGACTTCAACCAAGCCTTAATATAAAAATATCATTGTACTAAAACCAAGTGAAATAAGTAGCAGTATTGAATAAAAACAGTAAATAAAACAAATTCGCATTCAAATAATTATATTCAAATTTGATTTATGAGTTGGATCATTAGAATACAATCTCTAATACAATTTTGTAAAGAGGTTCTAAAAATATTTACATGATCAATTTAGAAATAATGGAGCCAAAAAAAAAAAGTTGGTCCTTAACTAGTTGGCATTAACAACCAGTTAGGAATACATGTGGCTTGCCTTCTGCACTAAAGAAGGCACCAATGATGAACTGTTGTATTCACAACTTGTGTCCACAATAAACTAGCAACCAGGTCTACGATAAAATTAACGCCCCTATTGCTGTTACATCAATTTGAAGTGTTCAACACAATGGATAACACAACGATGTTGGATTTATCAAAGACAAAGTCCAATATCTTCAATAATAACTGCCAACTCTTATTTTTGTTTCTGAGCAACTCTGGTATCTTCAACCTTAATAGTGGTTTTTACCACTCAACTAAGTTTACTCTGCTCAAGATATTTCAAAGTTTCCAGATATGTCAAGATGCCCATAAACCAGAAATCAAAATTGTCAATTGTGACTGTATCTCTGTGTACTTTTATGTTGGCTTCTGATTTGACCTTAGTTCACACACTTCATCTTATTCAGTGGAATGAAAACCTGTCCACGACCATATAAATCTAAATCTTGGATAAAGAGAAACTGAGAATATGAATAGGTTTTGTGTATTTCATGACTGCCCTTATAATGGATCCTCAACATGTGACTATTCAGACTAAACTTTCATTCATCTCTCACTGCAAAAGGCAACTTTGCTTTGTCTGTAGAGATGGAGAGGAGATCTGCTAGAGGGCCGGATGTGGTGGAGAGATAACACTTGGAAGCTTTCAATAGCCTCTCTCAGTCTCTCACACTAAAAAAGTGTTTAAACAATCTTCAGTCTGCCCTATTGAAGAATGTGAGCCCCTGCGACTTAACGTGTTTGCCCCAGTCTCACTGCAATTTCAGAATTACATAAACAAGATTAGATATGTTCAGAGTAAAGCCAGTTCAATCAGTTCAATGGATATACTGACGGAAGGAGAAATAGTTGTACTCTCAAAAAACCACAGGTCTTAGATGATCAGACAGGGTTTTCGTAATAGATTCTTATTGGTTCCATCACTTGTAAAGATATCTAAGGCTTACAAGGATACTCACTATGTTTTTGGACTCCTGTGAAAGACTATATACCTTATAGTATTGAAAGTTAGATCTTTGTCAGGAAATGAAAAGAAAATTTTACTTTATGTAGAAGTTGAGGTTGAGTAGTGACACTGAGTGGCAGGATCAGACAAGTATATGTTATCGGACTTTTGAAGCTGATCATATGTAGTTGAGATGACTGGAGTCCCAACAACTAGGTTATGAAGAAGTGAGGTCTGCATGTTTGATGATTGATAAAAGAAAGGTTTCTGCTTTATTAAAAGGACTAGAGGCAGATGGAGCTACTAGATTGTTAGGCAAGTTGTGCTCAATTGGGTTAATGAGACCCTTGTAATCCAAAGAGGTATTTAAAGGGATGGGAACTAGGAAGTGAATCTTGAATTTTTGTGGGATGACTCAACCTTGGATCATCAACAACTTTGATTGGTATAAAGGTCCTGACAGGACAACCTGAATGACAGTTATTTAAGATAATATTTTCACATCATGGACTGTTTGGTTCCTTCAAGAAAAAATATGGTTGCTTTTTCCTTTTAAAAAATAATACGGCTTAGATTTTAGAGGCTATGACAGATATTTTATATCTTCGGAAGCAAGATTCCATGGTGACAGATGGAAGGAAACAAATCCTTTATGTTAATATATTGTAAAATTGTCACCCAAGATCAAGGGAGAGTCATACTATCCTGGAAATGAAAGCAGAAAAAAGTAAAAGATGAAGCATCCTGATTAGCTGCATTGCATTTCAGTTGAATCTGTTTATGTTTTTTGCTGGATCTAAACTATAATATGTAATACCATGTCATAAAGTGAGCTTGCTGAGAAGTCATTTAGTGAGAACAGTGGTAAAGAGAAGTGTTTAATAATTAAAGGTTTGTGAAAAAGAAAATTGTCAAATCAATCCCACATCATCCCCATGCCTCACCAGAAACTGATTGTTGGAAATCACTGTTAGTTGTACAGTTTGTCCAAGGGGTTAAACCCTAAACCTTGTTGGAAATCACTGTTAGTTGTACAGTTTGTCCAAGGGGTTATCAAAGAACAAAAATCTGGTACTGTAAGTTATAAAATAAGAAGTAGACAGTTTGCAGTTACAAGAAGTATTACTTTCAAACCTTCCACATAACTCACTAGTCAACCTTTCTTACCCAAAGTTCACTACTTTTAATGTTAGACTCAACCAGTTACAAATACACTACCAACTCACATTTCGAAGGAAATAGAAAATAGAATTTGGCTTTGAAGTTAATAGATTAAGTTTACATTTAGAGGAATATAATAACATTAAGGAAGACTAAAACTAATATAATCAACCTGATGACATAGCTAATTTTAAATCTTTTAACTGAGAATAGCAGGGCTTTACCCCTAAGGGAGCCCTTCCAGAAATTCTCGAAGGCCTAGGCTGAACCCAGGCCTAAGAGGGGGTTTGGAAATAGTTTTCAACCAGCAATAGACGCGCCTCGGTTAGAACCTCACTAGCTGCGTCATTGCCCCAAGCGCAAAGATGCTTATGACTGTTATCGAGGACTTTATTTATTGTAGCTTCTGTCAGTTTCAACGTTTGCTCTAATCCATGTGGGACTAAGCCAACATACCAATTTTGCTACTGATTCAAGCCAACATCCTAAACCTGTTGAAGATATTTGAATTCTTCTAGGTTTAGAGACACTTATACAGCAGAACTTAAAGCTGTCTTTGATAACCATAATACAATTTACCTGATATATAGAACCACATCATATTGGTAAAACTGTTAGTACTAAATAACTTGAGAACAGAGGCAGCTAAAACCATGTCATTCGAGACTGTGTTTGTAGAAAAGAGAACTATGGAATCACTATAATATTGATTTTTTACTTGTACCATGAGCCTCTGAACTGAACATATCTGAAGCTGATTGCATGAACAAAGAAGATGGCATTGACATTCATTTTCAACAGCTTATCAGCACAATGATATATGAGAAAGGAAAATTTGTTCTTGATATGAAGATTTAGCATTACTTGAGAATACCAACTTGAATGTTAAGAGCATGTGTGTGTCTAAAGCAGCTCACATTTTAGTTAAACTCAGCATTTGAATTCCCCTTATAATATTTGGATTGTTCGAATGAAAAATAAACATGTTATGAATAATCTCTTTACATGATTATGGGTGAAAAAAATCTTTACCCTTGATATTTGTGGAGATATATTTAATGGATAACAGGTAATAAATACAGGTATTTAAATCAGCTTATTAATAAAAAGTTTATGGTATCCAATATGTGAATAGTGGCTATTCACTATAGCGAATTTTATTTAAATATTTAAAAAAACATGAAGTGATCAAAATAAAATTATGAGTGGGAAATTTTAATTATTAAAAAATTGTTTAGAATTTAATTTTATATATTTTTATTTTTATTTAAATTATGAAATTAATTTTTTTTAAAAGGATTAATTTTTTGAAAACTTATACTTTAGTGCAGCTCATTTAAATTTATTTTTCAGAAAAAAAAAAACAAATTTATTTACATTAATATCTTAGTATATAATTTTTATTATGCTTTAAAACTATTATTTTTTTATTTTAGATTTTATTTTAAAGACTTGTTTTTTCAAAATTTAAAAAAAAAAATATTTGTAGGTATATTATTGTAAAGGTAGAGTAAACATCACAGCACATAGTTCCTGTGATTAGCAATAATTTTTGTTTGGGTGAAAATTCTGGATTTGAGTGATGTTTACAATTTAGAATAATACTCAAGTTTTGACAGAATAAGAGTATTTTTACAGACATATCCGTAAGTTATTCTAAATAATTATTTAATTAGCTTATGAATATTAAGATTGTTTCAACAATAGAACACTTGTTACACTAAGCAACTTATTTCACTTTATTGAAACCTTATTTTTCTATATATTAGTTGACGCATTTAAGTACTTATTTTATTTAATGTAGAGTCATCAAAATATTTTGAGAATTCAAAAATCTAACTATCACGTGTTTAAATAAATTAAATTAATTGATAAAATCAAATCTACTTCAATTATAAATAAAAAAATTGACCGAAAACACTTGGAACTATATCATTTCGGATAGAGCATGTACGTTGAGCTAGCCTGCACATTAGAAGTTTAAACATTTTGTTAAAAAAAAAGTAATAACACATTAACTCATTTCTCTTAATTACTATACCTATTTCATACAACAGAATATATATATATATATATATATATATATATATATATAAAACAAAATAAAATATAAAAAA
>Ga0209489_102338_pt1 | contig 38679 bp, 29 predicted proteins | sample SiratrowhiteBW_FD_187527 | JGI IMG/M metagenome (GOLD analysis project Ga0209489, IMG submission 187527) | Root nodule microbial communities of legume samples collected from California, USA - Siratro white BW (SPAdes) (version 2) | ecosystem: Host-associated > Plants > Roots > Nodule | place...
TAAATAGATGCAAGTATGCTCTACACTCGCCTCTTATGAGGATCTTGTGTATCAGAAAGCTTCCGATCCTTTGAACCGTTTATGATAGTACTCTCTCTAGTAAGGATTTGAGATAGTCATAATTGGTTGTTTAAGCCATGGAGGCGCTGTTGAGACCTGAAGGACTATGCTCATTTCCTTATAGGGAGGTTCTGTCCGAAATGTAAGATTTAATAGAAATGTCGAAGGAGCAAATCATAAGTGCCTTTCTATATAGGTTGCTTCGTACCTTTCTATTATTATTGTTAAAAAATGGTTTATTTTGGGTGGCTTGGGAAATTTAACCACAAGATTTTTTATATTTTCATTTTAATTTTTATAGTACTCAAATATAGAGGACTATTAAAAAATAGCATTTGCTATGGAATGTACTATCGTGACCCCTTGAAGAGAGACACCGTGACCCACAAAACCAAAAGAAAAAAAGGTTCTTGTCCAAGCGAAGAGTCATCTGGTTGAAGAGATTTTCCCATATTATTATAAATAAGGCAAAGGGTTAATTAGTTATTGTGTGGTGTTTTTGATTTATTCTTTTAAACAATAAATTCTGATTTACTATCTCAACGTCTAAAAATTAGGATTATTATTGTTTAAATATCATAATAGTTTAATGAAAAAAATACCGAAGTGATCAAAATAGATTTATATGGTAACCCTAATTTTGGTTTTGATAATTATAAATATTATAAAGTGGATGAATTAATTATTCATTCACCCACATTTTATGAACCACATGCTCGAGAGTCTCTAACGCTTATTTTATTTATACAAAGAATATAGAAAGTAACAAACTGTTTATAATTAATTTCTATACAATATATAGTTGGTAAAATGTATTACAATTAAACATGTTTTATTAAGAGAAATAAATGATTTATATTAGGAATTACTGACTCCAAATAATTTAAGAACGTTTACTTCATAAATGTATGATATACAATATATATACATATATTGTAATATTTATGTGTTTATACAACTTGAAACTTAAAGAAATAAGTACAATCTTCTATATGAAACACTTTGGTCTCATAATATAAACATATCAAGTATTTTTATGAATATTACAAATATCATAAACAAAAATGTTTTCTTAAATTATAAGGATCATATCTTGTGATGATTTATATAAAAAATAAAGTTTTAGAATATCAAATACAAAACTATATGAAAACAATTTTATTGATGTGTTTTGGCAAAACAATATTTTTATGTTCATTTAAAGTATGACAAACCTTTGTATTTTTCTTTATGTGAAGTCACAAACCTTGTAAAAAGGTAGATTGTTTATCTTTTCTTTAAAAGTTAGCTTTTTAAAAAATTATTTTGTTTCGTAACCAGAAGCAACAACTAAAAATACTTGAATTCTTGATCTTAAGATGACATTGAGAAGGGAAACCATGAGTGATTTGTGTACTTGTAACCTAGGATGACTTTTGTACTCAATTGTATCAATTTGTTGATTAGTGTAATCCTTCAAAAGTTCTTCCAGAAGATTTGGTTGTAACTTAAGAGATAAAGATGAATCAATATAATTTTTTTTAGTTTTCCTTATAGATGTTATTTGATAGATGATCTACTCTCTAGTGCGAAAAGTCTTCAAGATTTATTTAACTCTTCATTCTAAAGCCTACATGTACTTCATTGGTACTAAAGCTAACCTCTTAGGATTAGTTCTTGTTAGATTGAGAGGTAATGATGTAATCCTTATGAGGATGGGAGAATATTTATTAACTCAAGAGGTATTAAAGATGACAAACTTCATCAAAGAACAAGATGAGGTTGTAAAAGCATGTCCATGACAAGTATTCAATTTGACATACCAAAAGGTATAAAAGGAAATACAAAATGAATTAAGCAAAGGTATGAAGAATAACATGCCACCTTTGTGATTTATACCAAAGAATAAGCACATGATGCATTTGTCACTTAAAAATCTTTTCCAACTAATAATTAAGAACAAGAGTACGCACTTTCAAAGTTGTCTCACAAAAGTAAGTATATTCAATATTCAAAAGTGAGTTTGCAAAAGTACATTAAGCTCAATTTATTACTACTAAAATTAAATTATTTAAAAAATAAAAATAAAGTATATTAGAAGTGTTTTAACTGTAATATAAATTTATAAATATTTATACAAATATGTGTCATCAAACACTAGAGGCTTGTTAAACTCTTTTTACACTAAATGTTTTACGTAGTTTGTGCATATTAAATTTATTTCTTTCTTCTACATCGCTTCACTTCTATTATAAATGTTCTAAAAGGACCATTGTAGCTTGAATGATGTTCTATCTTTGATGTCAGTGTTTTTTTTAAACATGTTTGACTTTTCACTAACAATTTTCATTATTACGCTCAACATACATGGACACCTTTTACTCTGCATCTTCTTATGTGGTTATAGCAACACCATATTAAGCATACAAAAGTAGAGGGTTAATGTGCTTATGTTAGACCATCTTTGGAAAGTGTGAGTCAACTTCCTTCAAATGTAGATAGTCTCACAATGATGTTATCTTCATCTACTGATTAAATTTGTGTCTTATCTTCACACATAAGGCTTCATTCACTCTTTAGTTATGATCGTTCTCTTTAGCACTTGTTTGAGGGCTTCGTCTAATCCTTGTTTCCTTACATCTAACACTTCATTAGACATGTAATCTTCATGTGCTTGCCTCTAGCACATTTTTAGACGTGTCTGTATTTCATGTGTATTGTTTAGTGCTTCTTTGTAGATTTCATGTGTATGTCTATTTTAAACATGTTTTCCTTTGAACTGTGTGATGCAAGATTATCCAACCACCATATCTTTAACTGAAGAGAAAAGAGAAAATGAAGTCTTATAGAGGAAGGATATTAAACATCTCTTCTTTCTTCTTTGTCTTGTACACATTGCATAGTTGTAGATTTTCTCTATACAGGTGTAAGTATTTTTTATGTATTTTCTAGATTTGTAGAAATTTGGCCTCCATTGGGCCTTACTAGAGGGTCAAAATCCTGGAGGAGAAATTCAAAATTTAGCCAAGCACAAGGAAGATGAAGTCCCACTCAAATTTAGGAAAAAAGAGGCGTTAGGGTGAAGCATCATGTATGCACCAAAATGCTTCTCAAACTAGTGCTTCATTTTCCTTTAAAAAATTAATCCCAGATCCCTTATATCATGGACTGCAAAAGGGCTCAAGCAATTATATATAAAGCCCTTTTCCACTTATAAAAATCACCTTGAATTGAATAAGATTTGATTTTAAAAATAAATACATTCTTCTTATTCTTTTAGGTCACCAAAATGGAACTACTATTCCCCTAAACTCTTAACCAAGGATCCTTCCTTAGAAAAGGAGTGATGAACCCATTATCGCATTAGGTTTTCAAAAGAAACTAAGATCCCTTTTAAAAATGCAATATAGGGTTGACGTAGGTTGAATCCAAAGAATTTAAACTGATTGGGCCATTAAAGATTCATTGTATGTTTTAAACATTAGTGATAGTTCAATTCGCTCCCCCTTTGAATTCTATTCTTTTATTTTAACAACAATAACTGTCCTTATCGGGTTAATGCAGATGATAATAACACATAAGGTAAAAGAGATAAGGAAGAAATAAAAAAATACACAATTATTTATATTGGTTCAGCTGTCACAACAAATTACATCCAGTTCTTGACCAACAAGCCAAATTCAACGAGGTAGACTACTACTACAAAATGCACTCAAGTATTTGTTAGGCTTATAGCCACTCATGGCTAACTCCTTAAGCATCTTTTACTTAAGCCACTCTTAGTTGATCCTGAGTATTCTTTACACCTAGTCGCTTTTGGCTAACTGAGTATTCTTTTGGATCACAACCACTCCTAACTGAGCTTGTCAACAAGTATACTTTTCTCAAGCCGCTCCCAACAAAACGAGTATTATTTTGGTTCTTAGCCACTCATGGATAATTACTTGAATATTCTTTCCACAACATACTCTTGGCTTAATGCGTATTCTTTTCCCTTTAGCCACTCCTGACTAACATAAGAAGGTTGATGTAGGTGTAGTTGGCTCCAAAAAGGGGAGTGTGTTGAATGAAGCTTGAACTTAAACCATGAAATATAAATAATTTAAATGCAATATAAAATACAGTGTAAGGAAGAGAGAACTAGACATAACTTTATATTGGTTCACCCTAAAACCAGAGCTATGTTCAGTCCCCTTAAGCAAAAACAACTTAAGAGTTGACGGAGGACCATCGAAGAGACCAAGTGCTGGGTCAGTCACAAGAAGGATGACCAAGAGAATGGAGGAGGAAGAAGACTTTCAAAAGACTTCATTTTTGGATAATGTTTTATTAAAAATCTTCCTTCTTTAGATACTTTACAAATTCTATAGAGTAGTGTAGGATCTTCTAGGCCTTGTATTTTTGGGCCAAAGTAGCATAGGAATTTAAATTTTGGGTCTTATATTTTGGCCAAAAATTGGACTAGGTTGTCTTGACATTTTTAGCTAAAAACCCTAACCCTAAAAGAGATAGAAGGGGTGCATGCTAAGGCTATGTGGTGCCTACTTAGGGCTTATGTGACACCTATGTTTGAACTTAGGTGGCACCTATGCATGCTTTCCATGCCACTTGTCACATGTCATCTTTTATAGGGAGAGGATTCTCTCTAATCCTAGCTTGAAATGTGTCAACTCCTTGGAGAGGCTTGAAGGTCCCATGCCCTATAAATAAGGACCTTGTATACATCATTTTTCAGCTTTTGATGATAAGAATAAAAATGTTGTCTAAAAATGTTGTCCAAATTGCCTCGTCTTGTTCTAAGATCTCTCCTTAGAGTAGTCTTTATTCTCAAGACTCTTCTCTAGCCTCCTCCTAAGTGTGTTGGCCTAACCTTACACTATCTTCACTCCAAATTCAATTTCTACACGTCCAAACACTTCAAACTACAACATTTTTTCGCTACCTCCAATCACGCAACGTCCAAAACTACTTCAATCAACGTGAAAAAAGCACTAGCCAAATGCAATTGGAGATAAGAATTGCTTCAAGAACTTTCACTAAAGATGAGTTTTGATACCTCTTTAGGAACAAGTATTCTGCACCTCTCTAGGTAACGAGTTTTAACAACACCCCAGGAACTAGTATTCTACACCTCTAAAGGTAACGTGTTTTCACACTTTTCTAGGAAATGAATTTTCACACCCTTCTAGGTATACCAATATTGATATGTAATTTCTTGTTAGTTTTTATCTGTAATTTCTTTTTTAGGATACCATTAGACAATATAACAACAAATAGTCAAGAGGATAAAGCAACAAATTTTGTTTTAATTTCTTTGTGAGTTTTATCCTTATATTCTAATCCTGATTTGTCATGAGATTTTATTAAATTTTTTTATCAAAAGATCCAAATATTTCTCAGTTATATTTGAATTCGACATAATCTTCCTATGGGTAACAATTTCTTTTATCAAATTATTTATCATCTGATCTGTGTCGATGGGTCTCTTACCCTGACTATATTTAACCAAAACTAATTCCTTTTCACCTTTTCCAAATTTTTGTTTTAGATTTCAAGGTTATATTTTAGATTCTTCTTTTCTTCACACATATCCTTGTTGGTTTTTAAGAGTTATGTATTTTCAGTGGAGAGATCATCAGATGTTGCATGCCCTTTTTGAATTAATTTAATTTCTTTACATGCATCTTTATAATTTATTTCGTATCTTTATATACATCAATAACTCTAGCATTATTAGATATAGCCTCTTGAAATGCCTCTTTTAAGAGAGTGTATGTCAAGGAAATCTACCTCTTCATCAGACTCTTTTGATACAAAATTGCAAATGGTGCCTACCATAAGACCAATGTGATCTTACTGATCAAAAATTGCAATGGAAGAATCTAGATCTTTCCGACTACACATGATAATCTTTTTCTTTTGAAATTTCTTCTTCTTTCTCTCTTCCTCCTTTCCTTTTCTCTATCCTCTAGATCTGGACATTCTGATTTGTAGTGTCTAGACTTCTTACACAGTAACAAATGACCTTCTCTTTGTTATTTATGGGCTTGTATCTTTTACCACTGCTATAATTCCCAAGCTTTTTCAACATCTTTTTAAACTTGTTCGTGAGGAAGGAAAGCTCATCGTCATCTATGTCTGAATTGTCTAATGTATTGTATAATGCTTCACAGACCTTAAAAGACGTGGTGGTCTTCTTCCATTTTTTTATAAATTCTTTAAAGCAATATTCTTCACTTTTACCATCTTGGAATCACCGTGCAAAACATGTTCATGAATAATACAAATGCCTACTAGTTCTTCCAAGGGCATGACTTCCAGGTCCTTAAACTCTCTCAAGATAGTTTCTTGGGCTTTCCATAGAGTGGGAAGGATCCTCAACACCTTATCATTGATCTCATAATGACTAATGGTGGTGATCTGAGACTATTAAGAACAATCTGCAGCCTATCAATCGTGGATTGGATGATCTCATGTTAAACATCTCATACTGACATAAAGCAAGAGTCAGTTTATTTTCTCTTGACTTCTTTTGATCCTTCATGTGATAAAGCCACGGTCTCCCACATGTCCTTTGCACTTGAAATAACATGGACTTTAGCAATATCCTCTTCAAACAGAGCCCATATCAGAATATGCCTAACTTTGGCATTTAACTAAAATTTACACCTTTGATCTTAAGACCATGTATCCCTTGGCAATAACTTACAAGTGGCATCAAGAGGTGAAGGAATGTCACTCTTAATTACTTCCATCAAATCAAAATTACAACACTCAAGAAAGCAATCATCTTGAATTTCCATAATTCAAACTTAAGAAGAATCTGTGTACAGAGATTTAAATTGTTTTACGTCAAACTTCTTAACATTAGACATAAAACTTAAAATTTACATTGAACACTTAATTCACTTGGTGTAAATTTAAGGTTATTTCTGATCCTAGGAAGTTCGACGTAAAAAAGTTGCTTTTAATTACAAAAAATCCATCACACTTTTTTAATGACGTCGACTTGAAGATCATGCCTTAAATCTGTGATGAAACTAACTATTTTTTCACTAATGGGTCTAGCAAGATATTTATGTAGATTTAAAGACCTTACAACCATTGTGTTTGATATTATTTATCCCTATGAACTTATTAAACATTGATAATCAGCTATCATGTATGGAAAATGAAACAAATTGAGTCTCACTATTAAAGTACAAAGAAAACCTAGATTAGATTCAAGGAACACTTGTCAATCAAATTCATTATGTTATATTCTTTCTTTTAACAACTTAAATTTGGGTATTTTTAGAGTTGTAAAGTAATACGACATTTGCAAACATAATTTAAAATAGTAAAGAATAACTATAAACGGACTGCAATAATGAAAACAGTAAGAAAAAATGAAAACTAGAACAAGATAATAAGAATGGTAGTTGTTCTAATGGCTAAGGTTTTTGAACTCTTGGTTAGCCTAAATAGAAGTTGTCCCTTTTATTTTGAACCAACTTATTTTATAAAATTATTATTTTTTGAAACAACTACATTCAAGTACTAAATATTAATTAATGGATGAGTAGCCCAACTCAATATTCCAATGTTAGTTATTTAACTTGACCTCTAAATTGTTGTTCATAATACTTGATAAATATGAAGTTGGTTTTAATAATCTTAACAAATTATTATTATTATTATTATTATTATTATTATTATTATTATTATTATTATTATTATTATTATTATTATTATTATTATTATTATTATTATTATTCCACAAGTGAAGTTATTGGGTCAACATTTCTTATGAAATAGGATTAACGATTAAATAAAGAGTTAATAGACTCATACCACTTGGCCCATCAGACCAACTAATAACTCTAAAACTAAATAAATAGAAATAACTAACTAAACTTGGCCCATCTTTGGACCAACTTATAACTCTAAAACTAAATAAATGGAAATAACTAACTAAACTAAAAACACTAATTCGGAAACTAAAATTTGCAATTGAATGTAACATAATGGAATTAATGGAGTAATTATAAACAAAAATCACTACTAGAAAAATAATTGATAGTGACCAAAAAATCGATCACTGATTAAAACAGTGATCGATTTAGTATTCAAACGCATCAGTCACTATTTTTTTGGTCGATGTATAGTGACCGATTCGAATCTATAATCAAATCAGTGACCGATTTTAAAAATTAGCAAATATTATTTTTATTAAAAAAATATATTATTTTTACATCTACTATTCTTATTATCATTATACTATTTTTAATTATAATTTTATTATATTTATTACCCACCATTAATCATTTTAATGTGGTTTTGGATAAAATGCACTAAGAGAGGGAAATGAACCAAGACCTCTCAACAACTTGAGATAACCTATAACCATTATACCAAAACAGTTTTTCTGTTATGTTATTATTACTATTATTATTGATATTATAACTATAAATATTATTATTATTATTATTATTATTGTCATTATTATTATTCTTATTAATAGTACTGTTATTATTATTATTAGTATTATTATTACTATTCTTATTATAATAATAATAATTATTATTATTCTTGTTGTTTTTGTTATTATTATTATTATTATTATTATTATTATTATTATTATTATTATTATTATTATTATTATTATTATTATTATTATTATTATTATTATCATCTGTGACCGAATCAGTGACTAAATTTGTGATCGAATCAGTGACCGAATGTTTCGATCACTATTCAGTCACTGATAATGACTGAATTTTTTCAATCACTGATTTGGTCACTGATAATGATCAAATTTTTCGATTGTTAATTACAGTCAATAATTTTTCGATATTTTTCGATCTTTAACTTCAGCACCAGCAAAACTAAAACAATGAATTGAAATTAGAAATGGTGAAAATTAGAACTAAAACAATGAATGGAAAATAGTGCTAGCAGGAAACTAACTAACGGTTTTAACTAGAAAATCTATAACTTGAAAACTGAAATTAAAACTAAATCAGCAAAACTATAAAAACAAAACGAAAAGAAGGTTAAAACATTCATCGCATGACAGAATTTAAAAACATTAATAATACAAGTAGTAATACAGTGCATGAATCTAAAACTGAAATTAAAAAGTACAATTACATGAAACATGAATTAAAACTGAAAGGTAACATATATAACAACTAAAATTCAAAAATAAAATAATTGGCAACAAGAAAATAAGATTTCACACTATAAGTAAAAAAATGTCAAACAATAATAATTATGGTAAACCTTTTTCACTCTTAAATGCAGAGAAGTCAAATCTGAATCAAATCAATCGATTCATGCATTTAAACAAATCTTTGAATACTAAAAGAATTCAAATGTAGAAGTAAATTGAACCAGTTAATCTTGAAATCACTAAAAAAACTAACTATATATATATATATATATAACTTATCTAACTAATTTTTTTATTATGATTATTGTTAATATTATTATGATTACGTTTTTTAGATTAATAATAATAATATTATTAAAATTAATAATAATATCAATAATATTAATATTAATAACGACTAATAATAATAATAATAATATCAATACATTATTATTAATAATAATAACATTATTATTGTGATCTTCCTGACTAATAATAATGTTAATATTATTAACAATAACAATATTTATTGTAGTATTAACACTAATATTCATACATTAAAAATAATAATTATATTAACAATATTAATAATAAGATTGATAATGTTAATAATAATAATATTAGTATTACATACAGATTTTAAATGTGTATGTAAAATTTGGATATGAAATTCGTATTTAATTTTAATATTAACATTAATAACAATAATAATATTAACATTAATAAGAATCATATTAATATTAATATTATTGATACTATTATTATTAATAATAATAATAATAATGCTATTAATATAAATATTAATATTATTAATATTTGTATTGGCATTAATAATTTTATTTTTATTATTTTTAAGATTAATAATAATAATATTCATAATAATATTATTAATAATAATAACAATATTAATAATATTTATATTAACTGTAGTATTAACACTAATATTCATACATTAATAATAATAATTATATTAACAATATTAATAATAAGATTGATAATGTTAATAATAATAATAGTACTGTAAATAATAATAATGATATTAGTATTACATACAAATTTTAAATGTGCATGTAAAATTTGAATGTGAAATTCGTATATAAATATCTAGATGTAATTTTGTATGTAATAATCTGGATTAAATTTGTATATAAAAATTCATATATAATGTTGATTTTAAATATGGATGTAAATTCATATGTAATATTGATTTTATATACAAAAGTAAATTTGTATATAATACTGATTTTACATACAAATTTAAATTTATAAGTAAAAATTCATATATAATATTCATTTTACATACGAATTTTTATTTGTATGTAATTTTCTACTCCACATAATGCAGATTTATAATGTCTGTAACAAAAAGTCATGTTCTTAAATAGCTAGACAAAAGTGGGCCCACTAAACTACAACATGTAAAATTATAAAAATAGTCCTAAGTACATAATCTAAAAAACTGAACTAAACTACTGTAGTTTTATATGATTTATTTCTATAGACTCTGAACTTTAATTTTTGTCTAAATTGAAGCTCTTAAAATGAGGAATCCACTACAATGAAAGTTAGTTGTAAAGGATATCTATAGAAAAAATCATAAATGAAATAGTAGGTGTTAGTCAAAGTAAGGATATATGATCGTAGTCGTTTCAAGGGCAGATTAAAGAAAATTTAGTATTGATGAGGAAAGGTTAACCTCAAGTCATCTTCCAACAAATTAAATAGTAAATTCAATCAATCAATGTTCAAAATTGATCTATAGTAAAGAAAGTTAGTAATAATAAAATTATTTCTAAAATTATTCTTTAGTAATAATAAAGAAAGTTAGTAATAACAGTAAATTAAATAGAGAGTTGAGGATTGTTGTGCAGAAAATTAAAATAGATGATGTAAAAATAATAAAGAAAATAGGTTGACCCTCAACTTCTTTCACAACAAATTTTTTCTTGGTTTTCTTAAGATTATTATCCTTCAATTTTCTTCACAAAGTTAAACTCAATCAAACAAACGGCAATTAAATTCAACAAAATCTTATCAGCAAAACAAATTTCTACTGGTATATTCAATATCTCACATCGTCTCCAAGTGTATAATCAATGAGATGTATATCTTTTATATCTTGACCAAGCATACAAGAAATTGATTAAGCATAAGGGAGTTAACCAAAACCTCTAGTTAAGGAAAAACAATTGAATTCTCAACAAACGTTAAAAAATAAATATTTTTGCAAAAACGTAGATTTCAAAAAGACCAACAATATAGCACAATTGTTACAAAGAATGTGAAGAACAAAACTTTATTAAATAGAAACCTCAAAATTCAATGTGAAATCATAAGAGAATCAACCCAAAGGAGTTTATCCTTCTATGAGGATGACAAAAGCAGAAGAATTACAAAAGGAAAATAAAACTACAGAAGGAGATGACCCGGTGTAAGAAACCTAAGCCCGATGCAAATCAAACCCGAGAGCAATTCAGTGGAAATGCACCTAGCGCAGGAAACATAAGCTTGGTGCAGGTTGGGCTTTTGTGTTGTAACAGGATCCTATTGCGATCGACACCAATTTAGTTGGGTCGAGCACAAACGTCAAAAATCAAAATCTATTTAAAGGATTCTCTGCATTATGGTTAGACATTCTGGAAACTCTGGATTCTCCACTCCATTTGGGAGTCAGGCTCCGCTTGGGAGTCATAAAAATGTATCCCTGGGATGATAGCTAGGGTTTGGAGGGTGATGTAATCTTGTCTCCTAGACTATAGACAAGAATAAAGAGATCATTGAGCTAGAGCCTTGATTAGGAGCTTATCAGGAGTTTGGGCCTAATTGGGCTTGTTTGGGCCACCAAACAAACTTTTGGACCTAAGTTCAAAATTTGAGAAGATCACTCTAGAGATTTTAGAGATTCAAGATTACAAGACCTCTAGTTGGAGAAAATTGTATATAGTAGTGTAAAATTTATTTTGGGCCAAATACAATAGGATTTTGGACCTTTTATTTAGGCCAACTAGAATAGGATTTTGGGCCTTGAAGATCAAAAGAAAAAAGTTTACCGTCACCTTTGAAAGAAGCCTCCAAGAAGGTGCCACCTAGGAAAAATAGTCAAGAAGGCCCACATGCCACTCGAAGTAGGTGCCACACGAGAGTTTCTTCTCCTAGCTTTTTTTGTCACTTGTCCACCTCTCATTGAAGAGTATTTGAAGCTTGGACTACAAGCTACCTTTGCCACATGGCATCTTCCAATGGAGAGGATTGTCTCCCCTCATAACTTGCCACTTGTTAAGCTCTTATCGGAGAGTTTTTGAGAAACTTGCAAGACAAGTCATCTTTTAGTCTATAAGTAAGAAGCTTGTGTGATTGAAAATTTAGATTTGAATAAGTAATGAAATTTTGACCAATTTTTACCTCTTCACTCTTGTTCAAAAACTCTTTTTAGAGTAATATCTTTTCTAGACACTCTCTTGCTCCCTCCTAGGTGTGTTGGCTCAACCTTACACTAATTCACTTTCAATTTCCATCTCTAACACTTCAAGCTACTGCAATCTTCAATACTTCTGCTGCATCAACTCTAATTCACACTTAAAACATGAAATCATTCAAGAAGAAGCACATTGAAGCATGCAATTGAAGCTAGAATTGCATCATTTGGTATCGAAGCTTAGGTTCTTCACGAGATAAGTGCTTCTTCCATTTTTCTTCTTCAAATTTGTTTTGTATACTTGTTTCCTTTCATGTATTGTACTATTTATGATTATATACATTCATATATGTCTTTTTCCAAGGTCCAAATTGTTTGTTCTTGCTTGAATCATCACTAGTTGAGCTCTAATTGTTATTGTTGTGTGCTAAAACTTATTTTTGTATTTTAATTGAGTTTTCTTCAATTTTAGTTGGTTCAATCTGCTTATTTTTAGGTATTTTTCAAGTTTATAATTTTTTCTTATTATGTTTTAAGTCATGTAATTCCAAATATGTTATAACCTCAAAGTTTAGAAACTAGTTTATGAGGTGTTTGATGAAATGCTTATACCATGTCTACTGTGTGCTTGATGAAATGTCTTGTGTAATGTGAACTTGTGGTAAACTTTGTGTGCTTTTCCTTTTATGTATATGAGTTCCTTAACTTGCTAATAGATCACTAGTGATTTTCTTAGAGTTAGGTTTTCATTGTATCTAGTTGTATGATTCCAATTCAATGGCTTCCTTAGGATTCCTTCTGACTGAAATTTTCACTGTAATATCATTGCATTGGAAAATTTACTACAAACAGTATACATATTATCTTGATGTGAAACTTTTTATGACACCACCTTCATATGTTTAAAGAATACTGTAAAAATATAAAGTTTAAATGCGCAGTATAAAAAAATGGAAACTCACACAAGAACGAATGTCAGGTACTAAAAACTGGATGCTTTGTTCACTAAACGCTCTCAATTTACCAATTGTTTTAAATGTTTCCAATGCTTATTTTAATCAAAATTTGTCACGACTGTGTCTAGTAATGTGGTTTTTATCTTAGATACAAATTTCAAGGTCAAACACAAAATAGAAAAAAAATACATAAATCAATAGTCATAGTGGTCAGAATACTCTAGTTGTCATTTTTGTTTTGTGATAATTATTTAATTTTACCACTTTCCGATTGCATAATGATAGCAACAAAGATAAATCAGTTGGTAATTATTAGGGTTTTACACCATTTTGACCTAATTAGGACAATTAGGTTTAAGTTAAAAGTTTGTTATTATTTTGACACTATTTTCGAAATTTTAACAGATTTGAGTGTGTTTCATATTTTGTCCATAACTTTTGCCACAAAACTAGGATTTACCTTATTCTTGTTTTGTTTTGTAGATAACTTAAATATCTACAAATTTTATTCAAGGGCCAAAAACAAATTCGAACTGGAAAGAGGTTAAAATTGAACTTGAAGTCAGTACACAAAGGTTAGACAGCAAGGCATCACCTAAATATTTTGAACAGATTTTTTTATCGAGGGCTATTCAGTCATTTCATATTTTAGGTTAAATTTTTTATAAATGAATCTCTCTTGGTAGAGCCGAGATGCATCACAATAGATACATTTTTTCTTTTTGCTTTCTTTCTCTTCTGTTCAATCTGATCTCCAAGTGCTATCCTATTTCTTAATTCTGAGGTTCATATTTTGTAATTCTTTCCATAATTACATGCTCAATTACTATTTTAATTTGATTATTAAATTAAATAATTGGATTAATTTAGTAATTGAATCAATATCGATTGGATTGTGTTGTGAAATTTTTGAACCATGTTCAAGTCTGGATAATATTATTGTTCAGAGTGGGCAATTGTAGTTGTTCAACATATTGTGTATTCGACGAGATGCTCCATGATTGTGGGGTGTTCAGAATGTTAAATAGATACAGATATCTCGATCTATTTAACTCACACATGTAATTAGGATTTTCTTTAGGAGCTGGTGAGGGATTTGGGAGAGCCAAAGAGAGGTCGGGTTGGTTTTTAATTTATTGCATTTATGCAATCTATTTTTATTTTATTACTTGAATTTATTTAATCTGTTTAAAATTTTATTTTTGTTTTATTACTTGCATTTATCTAATCTATTTAAATTTTTATTTTTATTTTATTAAATTTAATTATTTCATTAAAACCCCTCAATTCTTTTAAGAGAATGACTAAGTAGTCTTTGGAAAGAATGACCTAAGTTAGCTATACTATAAATTTAGCTTTCTAGTTTAATTTGGGGCGTGTTCAACAGTGGGTATAACTTTTTTGATAGCCTTAATTGCTTTATTTGATTCTTTTAAAAGCATTCTTTTAGTTTTGTCATTGTTTTAATCTTTTGAGTTTAGCATTTCAAAATTTAGCATTTTCTTGGCCTCTTGAGATGGAATCACCTCTTGGTTTGTGATTTCTTTGAAGAAAGGTTGATTAATTATTTAGGTACCCTCTTAAGAAAGAACAAGGCTTCCATGGAGGACTCATCTCTAAAGAATCCACAAGGGAAAAAGGGCACAAAGGAGAGTGCTAAATACTTTAGCAAAGCAAGTTGAAAATTTTCTAGACTCACATTTCTTGTCATGGAATTTTGATGTATTTTGTTTAATTTTTGTAATCAAATTTTGTTGTTTTATATATCTTCGGAAAATGCTTTAAAGCAATGCCAACTTGAACATTGTAATAGCCAAAAGCGCATTAGAAAGGTGGAATTGTCTCAAGGGGCTCAAAAGGACCACTTATACTTTCATCATAGGACACGTCTAGTTTTATTGTTTTCCTTATTTGTCTTATTTCCTTGCAACAATTTTTACTTTGTTATTTTACTTTTTTTAAGTCTCCGTGATAACTAGAAATCAAAGTCAAAGCGCTTAAACATTAGTAGACCTTCCTTTGATCTCTAGGATCACGAGAGCACACACATTTAGGAAAAATTGTTTTGAAGTTTCTTTTGAGGGATGATGTGAAAGAGGACTAGAGAATACTCTGATTAGGAAAAACTTGGTACTTAAGTTGTCCAAGTGACACACTTCTCTTTCTTGGAAGTCTACTTAAAAGCCTTTCATTTTATTTCTTGTTAGAAACTTCACCAAAAGCATAAAATTTCATTTGCGAAAACTTTTTCATCACTCAATCTTTTTGTTACGTTTTCTAATTTTTTTGCAAAAATCTTTTCAAACAAAAATTAGTTATCACACTTTCTCTAATGTTCAAGCGAGTATGAAAATAATGAGAAAGAATGGGTGAGAGAAGAGTTGAGGGAAACGGAGAAAAAATTATCTAATATAGTGGGTAATGACATAAATAAAGCTTTGCAAAAAATAAGGATGATAATGGAGAGAATGATGACAAAGAAAGATAAGCATAGTGAGGGTTCAAACAAAGAAAGGAAACATCATAGGCACCTTCATTACCAAAGAGAAGAAGGGGGTGTAGAAATTCTTATTATAGTAATTTTTATCCACCACCCCCTAAACATCATCATAGGAATAAAACTTCAACCTATCCCCATGAACATAAGGTTGACCTTGCCCCTTTTATAAAAAGACAATGTTGAAAAATATTTAGATTAGGAGATAAAGTTAAGTAGATATTTGAATTCCACCAGATAGATCATGAAAGAAGAGTGTCTTTAGCTACCTTAAGCTTTCAAGGACCAGCTTTGGATTGATGAACATCTTTAGTTCATTTCCGTAGGACCCATCATGAACCCAAAATTCGGTATTGAATGAACTTAGGGTTATCCTAAGGAAAATACATGTGTCCTCCTATTTTTATAGGGAATGGATGAATAAACACTGTACACTCAAACAGTAGAACATAAATATGGAAGAGTATAGACAAAAAAATGAAGTTACTCGTGATGAGGGCAGTAATTAAAAAATATCCTAGAAAAATAATAGATAGGTTTTTCAATGGTCTTGACGCAAATATTAGGAAGAGAGTTGAGCTACTATCCTATAATGATTTAAATGAACTAGTGTAACTTTTTGTGAAGGTAGACAACAATATGGTCAATATTACACCCTAATCATGAATTTAAGAATGAAGAATACTCTTCCAATTCTATATCTAGCTTTAAAGAACCATGGGACAGACATAGTTTCCTTCTTAACAAGCTTTTGGGGGTGAGTCATTTTTGGATAGCCTTTGTTTTCTCATGGTCTACATGAACACCATCTTTTCAACCATGAATCCAAGAAAGATCATAGTTTCCTTACAAAAAGTACACTTTTCAAGGTTGGAAAAAAGGTGGTAGTCCCTTACAATGTTAAAAAAGAACTCAACATAGCCTAAGACACGGTGAACCAGTATTAAAATAGAGTGTTTACTATCTTTTCTATTACACAAGTATAAACCTTTAGGCATCTTTTATACTTTTTCTAAAGCTCTTAGACCACCTCCTTCACTATAAAAAAAATCACAAATTACATACATAAATTACATAAGGATGAAAATTCGTATTACATACGAAATTTACATACAAATTTGTATTTGTATGTAAAATCAACATTAAATATAGATTTACATAAGGATTCAAATACTATGTAAAATCACCATTACAAACGAATTTTTATATACAGATTTGCATCCAAAGTATTACCTACGAATTTCATCTGTATGTAAATCCACATGTAATACAAATATTTACATTATTATTATCATTATTAACATTCTTAATATTACTATTAATATTGTTAATATTATTGTTAGTATTGATATTAATAATATTATTATTGTTATTATTATTATTATTATTATTACTACTATTAATAGTAATATTATTATTATTGATATTACCAATTTTATTATTAATATAATAATAATATTTGTTCTTGTTAGGTCTAAGGGAAAACACTTCTCTTTTCTGACACTCTTACTATCAATTGAACAACAATAACGACTTACTGTGAGAGTCTCCAATCTTCATTTTAAGAATATATACTCTTCGGTCTAGGACGAGTACCTGCCAAAGGTACTCCAATACCAATGTCAATTTATGGATATTGGATGCACGTAATTAAGAATTAAATAATGTATCTGTTTCTGGTAGCTTTTGTGTTGTATGTATAGAAATCAAAATAGTATGGTGTTGATATGATTGGTTGATCTAGTGCAACTTTTTGCAAACTACTGGTGTAAGAGGTCAAGTGGTTGTGCTGAGAAAGATAATAATAAAATATTTCAGTATCTATTTACCATCGGTTCAAACTAAACCAAGTTTCTATTACAGATGTTGATTCTCAATACCTTTCAAGGGCATATAATACATTATTATTATTATTATTATTATTATTATTATTATTAACATCAATGTTATTATTAAAAATAATATTATTGATATTATTATATTGTTAATATTATTATTATTATCAATATTATTATATCAGTATTATTATTAATATTATTAATAATGTTAATATTATTATTGTTATTAATGTAAGTATTATTATTAGTATTATTATTATTAATGTTAATATTAATATTAATATTGTATTAGTATTAATGTTATTATTATTATGAATAGTATAAATAATAATAATAATAATAGTAATAATTATTATTATTATTATTATTATTATAACAATACTAATGATTATACTATGACAACAAGTTTATCTAATATAGTGATAAACTAAGTTTTATATTTACATACGGTACTTAGGTTTGTTTTCGTGGTAACTAATAACATTAATAATAATAGGTAAAATAATATGATAATTAATCTTAAAATTGATTAATATAATAATAATAATAAAACTAAGAAAAAAATTAATATATATAAATTTTGTCGGTATGTAATTTAATTTTTTTACTGCTTTTCATCGTCTAATCAATTTTGCATTGAAAAGAGTAGTTCAGTACCTCTTTTTATAAGTTTTATTTAACCCTTGTCCTTCCACCACATTTATTTAAGCTAAAGTTACTCAGATAAGTAATTAAAAGTTCTGCTAAATAACTTTTGGAGTGTCACGTGAAACTACTCCAATTGTTTCAAACAACTCTATGCTTGATGCTCTTGGAATCAAATTGGAATAAAACTAAGAATCCCAACAATCAACTCTTAGAAGATGCCAACAATCTCTATTTACCAGTGTGTATAGAAGGTTTTCTTTCCGGGATTTTACAGGTTCATAGTTTCAAACACACCCACCAAACATAGACATAATTCTTTTATCCCCTCCCACACCTTTCAATTGAATAATTGTAACACGAGAATCCAAATTTTCTATTTCAATCCTCAAACTTATTCTTTTCTCATTTAAAAAAAAAAAAAAAACTCAATCAATTAAATGAAACTCAATATCAACACTATTCGTTACTCTCGTTCTTGATGATCTCATTCTCAAGTATGTTTAATTGTCTATGACATAACAATATGCATGAGTGGTAATTAAAACAAATACTCCAATCATGATTTAATATACTATAGCACTTTTTATTTATGAAATTGAATGTTTTGACCCTTTTTCATTTTGATGATGTTCTTGAACAATGGAAAGAAAACTTTGAGGACGTTGATTCAGAAATGCACGATTAAATATAATTTTAGTTGAATATTTGTAATAAAATATGATTTATTTTCAAAACTATTTTTATCCTTAGTTTTATCACATTGACCTTGTTAGATGTAAGCTTTTACAGTTAGTAGTGTGATCAGATATTTAACTTCTACTACAGAATGTAATTAGTTGTTGATTGTTAAAAGCAAGCTTTGAAATTAGGAAAGTGTGATAAAGATATTCAACTCTTACTTCACCTTTTTGTAAGATGTCGCTTAAAAAATATTTACCTAAAAGTGAAAAAATGAATAAGAGAAAATGGTAGAAAGAACATATGTAGAAGAAAGACAAGAAATGAGCCACTTTTATTATTCACACATAAATTCGTACAGAAGATATATTACATATATAGAGTGTTTATACAAGACAAGTAAGGATAAGGGACACATGTCCTGATCACCATATATCTTAGATTTTCTTATCTTTTCTACACCTCATATAGTTTAGTAAGAATTAATAAATTACAACAAGGACTTAATAAAATTTGTCCTTAAAATCATAGGTTCTGATAAAAAATTGGATAAATTAAATAAAATTTTGAATAATGATAATAGTTAAGTGAGATAGAAAATAATAAGGTCTTTTTTATCAGTATGAAAATGATAAACTTAATGATTTAAGTGAGGAGGACTTTCTAAATGTATCTCATAATGAAAATTTTGACATTGATGAAGACAAATTGTTTCCACGTTTCCTGGAATTTGGGATAAGAATATAGTTCATGAGACAAAATAATCCTCTTTTTCCGAAGAATAATACTTATAGGCATTTTACATCTATTTATTATCACAAAAATTTGAATGATGGTGGGATTAGTGATAGAATAACTGATAATGATATTATTATTACAATTGAACAGCTTTAAATAATCATTTTTTACACTAACTTTCCATATTTTGTTTTGTAGATAATATTGTTTTGTACATAATTAGTAAGGCAACAATAATATTAATAATCAACAATGACATAGAAATTAATAAGATAAAAATTGTAACAAATATTTTTTAAAGTTATCATAACACTTATTTAAAATTGAGTTAATTTTACTTTTTGTGTTACAATACATGTACGTTTATATAATAAAGTTAAAATTTTTAAACATAAGGCCCTTATTATTTTGCCATGTGCCAGTAAAAATATATAAAAAAAAAACCAATTTTAATTTATAAAAGACTTCATCTCATTTTCAAAAAATCCTTTTTCTCGTAACTCCTCTAAAAAACACATTAAAAGTTTGTATGTATATTTAGAGCCGTACATCATGGTAACATCTTTCAAATGTACTTTTTCATTTCGTTATTTACTTATAAAAAAGTAAAAAAAGTATAGAAAAGTATGGGAAACTTGTTCTGACACATCTTAATTATGAAGTGAACTCTCTTTGTTTCACATCATATAAAAATCGTGAAAGGATATATTAGTAGTCACTTCAATAGAAAAAATAAAAAACAATCAATTTTTAATTTCTTTTTTTTTTACTAGAAGGGTTGGTAAATATCCTGACACTAGAATGGACCACGTAATAAATTGCAGTGACGTGGTTGGAAGAAGGAGGAGGTGGTTTTGGTAGGCAGAGGAAGGGGTAGGAAGAAGGAGAAGTTGCAATAACACATGTGGCTCCAAATCTACCGCAGGTTAAACAGCCTACCCCCAGTCCACGTGGCTCTTCATCTGCCCGTCCCTCAAACCTACTCGCTCCCATCATCACCCTCTTATATATATCCACCCTCCATTCCCCTGCAACCTCACTCACCTTTCATCCTTCTCTCTCTCTTCTGTATCCGCTTTTCCTCTTCCTCTTCACACCTCCAATGGTGACAGTCGAGGAAATCCGCAACGCCCAGCGCTCCCATGGCCCCGCCACCATTCTCGCCTTCGGCACTGCCACGCCCTCCAACTGCGTCACGCAGGCGGATTATCCCGACTACTACTTCCGCATTACCAACAGCGAACACATGACTGACCTCAAGGAGAAGTTCAAGCGCATGTGTATGTACTATCAACTCTGTTTCTGTTTATCTTTTCTTTCATTTCACTCACTTTTCACATCTCTCCTCTACAACGTAGTAGTGTCATTACCCTAGCACCAGTAGCGCTCAGATTTGGATTTTTTTTGCTTATTTAGTTTTTTATAATCAGTTATGGAACTAATTTTCTGTCTGAAATTTAGGTACACTTAAAGCTTACTGCTAGTGTTAGGTGAAACTTGACCTACCCACTGTATACGGAGTTCATGGAAGTTTTAGTTATGGTTTTTCAGTTATACTCGTAAAATATTTTTTAAGCAAAATGAAAAAAACATTGTCATGGAGATTACTCTGCACCAATATGTTTATAGTCCAAAAACTAAATACTAAAGCTCGGTTCCTTAGTGCACAGGTGATTTTCAAAGAATTTATGGGAAAGGTTTCTATTAGAAAAGAAATTTTTGTGGCTGATGTATTTATTTTTTGAAGTGAAAAATGAGAAAAGTGATGTGGATTTGACAGGTGAAAAGTCAATGATAACGAAGCGTTACATGCACTTGACGGAGGAGTTTCTGAAGGAGAATCCGAACATGTGTGAGTACATGGCGCCGTCGCTGGACGTGAGGCAGGACATAGTGGTGGTGGAAGTGCCGAAGCTGGGAAAAGAAGCGGCGAGGAAGGCGATAAAGGAGTGGGGTCAACCCAAGTCAAAGATCACGCACCTGGTGTTCTGCACCACTTCCGGCGTGGACATGCCCGGAGCCGATTACCAGCTCACCAAGCTTCTCGGGCTCAGGCCCTCCGTGAAGCGCCTCATGATGTACCAGCAGGGCTGTTTCGCCGGCGGCACTGTCCTCCGCCTCGCCAAGGACCTCGCCGAGAACAACAAGGGCGCCCGCGTCCTCGTTGTCTGCTCCGAAATCACCGCCGTCACGTTCCGCGGCCCGTCGGACACCCACCTGGATTCCCTCGTGGGGCAGGCACTGTTCGGGGACGGCGCTGCCGCCATGATCATAGGAGCGGATCCTGACACGACTGTAGAAAGACCGATATTTGAATTGGTGTCGGCGGCTCAGACCATTCTGCCGGACTCTGACGGAGCCATCGACGGGCACTTGAGGGAGGTGGGACTAACGTTCCACCTTCTCAAAGACGTGCCCGGAATCATCTCGAAGAACATTGAGAAGAGTCTGGCAGAGGCGTTTGCGCCGTTGGGGATTAGTGACTGGAACTCGATCTTCTGGGTGGCACACCCGGGTGGACCGGCGATTCTGGACCAGGTTGAGGAGAAGCTCCAGCTTAAACCGGAGAAACTCCGGTCGACCCGGCACGTGCTGAGCGAGTATGGAAACATGTCAAGTGCTTGTGTGTTGTTCATTCTTGATGAAATGAGGAAGAAGTCGAAGGAGGAAGGGAAGGGTAGCACAGGAGAAGGGCTAGAGTGGGGGGTTTTGTTCGGGTTCGGACCGGGTCTGACCGTTGAGACCGTTGTGCTGCACAGCGTTCCCTTGGAGGGGTGAGTGAGTGAAGATGGTGATGGGGTGGGTCACAATATTAGACACTATTAATCACTGTAATAACCAATAAGGAAACGTCCAGAATTTGAGGAAAAGTGTGATAATTAAGGTTAATTACTGTCAAAGAATGATGGTGTTTGTGATTGAATTATTTGTGAAAGTTTTAGTGCTTACTATTGAATTAAAACGATCCATGGTGTTAATGCATGGGTCCTAGCCCTTTATGTCTTGTCATGTGACCTTAAACAGTGACAAACTTGGCACTACCTAAAAATTTCAGAGTTGGTACGAATTTGAAAGAGTAATGATTTATTGGTTGACAACACAAATCTCTTTTTTTACACAACTGTTTTAATTAGTTTTTCTATATAACTGTTTTTATCAGTTTTTCTATTTGTAGAGATTTGTGTTATGCTCTCTCTTGTTGGCATCTGGATCTAATTTGGATTACTTTATTACATGATGATCATGGTTTTGCATAGATTAAACATTTTGTCTTTACACATTTGTTAATATCCATTACTTTTTATCTACAGAGAGTAGAGTAGGACCCAGAAGTTATAAAGTTATTGAAAATAGAGCTTTATCTCCTACAAGCCTTAAGGTCCAATGATAAAGTAACTGATTTAAGTTTTAAGGCCCAATAAAGTAACTGATTTAACTTTTAAGGCTGATAAAACAACACAACTGATTTAAGCTTTAAGATTTCAAAGGTTTTTATTTGTTAAGTTTCAAGATTTTAAACATCTCAAAAAAAAATTATATGCCTTAGGTATTAAGGTTATAAAAGTTTCAAACAAATTTAATATACTTTAAGTCTAAAAAAATTATATCTCAACCTCAAAACTTCATGTTTCAAAAAAATTCAATACTCACATTATTATAAAATAAAAAATATTTAATTTTAAAATTAAACTAACAAAATTTTTATATAAAAAATATTTAATTTTAAAATTAAACTAACAAAATTTTAATTAAAAATTTAAATATTTTAACTGGTGTTATAAATATTATTTAATTATTTTAAATTTATATTAGTATTATAAATACTATTTAATAAATAATATAATATTTTTGAAACTTTTTTATAATAAATTAATAATATTTAAAAAAATAAAATAAAAGAATCTTTCCTATCAAAATTTTTTAATTATATCTTCCCAATATGTCCTATTATTGTCTAACTCTTCCACTTCTCTCTTTCTTTCTTCACTTATCTTATTTCTTCCTCTATCTCTTTGTTCTATTCATAATATTATTTCAATTTGTTTTCTTGGAGACTTTGAGTAGTAGATTGTTTGTGTTCACTTTGACTCTTTTGATTGAAGGAAGAGAATTTAGAAGATACAAATTATATTTAAAGACATACCAAAGGACAGGACCTAAAGATAATATCATAATAAGAGACTTAAGACTCTACGATCAAGTTTATACGATCAAGTTTATTGTCTTAACAATCAGGTTAATATATACTATTTTTTTATATTATATAAAAATATACAAATATGGCAACTAGAAAATTTGAATCAGGTTATTCAAAACTTCAAAAAAATTATACAAATATTGCAACTAGAAAATTTGAATCAGGTTATTCAAAACTTCAAAAAAAAATAAGAGTTGAACTTTTGTTGAAACACAAAAAGGAGCTATGGATAAATTTATAAAAATAAAAAAAAATGAATTAGAAAATACTAGTGAGTCTTCTTTGAATGAAGAACCTTCTTTGAATGAAGAACCTTCTTTGAATGAAGAACATAACAATATAAATTTAGGTGAAGATAACAATATAAATATAGATAAAGACAATAATAAAGTAGTCAACAAAGATAATAATTTTGATTTTCAAACTCAGGATAATAATTTTGATTCTCAAACTCATGATAGTAATTCTAATTCACAAACTCAGGATAACGAGAATGAAATTGCAAAACAAAATAATTATAATATTAAAAATATATACAATTCAATGGGAGGATATTGATACAAAATCAAGAGACTTATTAGTAGAAAAGGCCCTATTATATAGATTTTCCAAAAGATAAATACTCAAGACACTTTTATGTATCATATTATATCCAAAAATTGTCTAATGGGGAGAAACATGAAAGAAGATGGCTCATTTATTTTACAGATTTAGATAAAGTATTCTGTTTTTGTTGTAAATTGTTTAATATTATTAGTTGTACTAGTTAACTAGGTAACAAATGTAGTAGAGATTGGAGAAATCTTAGTGTTAAGTTAAAGAGCCATGAAATAAAGTGATGAACAAATTATTAATATGAATGCATGGATTGATCTGGAAATGAGATTGTCAAAAGATAAAACAATAGATAAACATGTTCAAGAACAAATAAATAGAGATAAAGAACACTAGAGAAAGGTGTTGTTAAGAATTATTGTTGTTATTACAACCATTGGTAAAAATAACTTAGTCTTGTGTGGAAAAAATGAGAAGATCTACTAAGAAAGTAATGGAAACTTTTTAAGTTTGATAAAAATGATTGTAGAATTTGATCCAATTATGCAAGAACATATTCATCGAATTAGAAATGATGAAATTCATAATCATTACCTTGGACATAATATTCAAAATGAGTTGATAAATTTGTTAGTAAGTGAAATAAAAACAAAAATTATAAAAAAATTATGAATGCAAAATATTATTCAATCATACTTGACTGTACTCCAGATATAAGTCATCAAGAACAAATGTCTACGAATGTGTGGATATTTCATTCACTCCAATACAAGTTAATGAGTATTTTTTAGAATTGTTAAAAGTAAATGATACAAGTGGAAACTGTCTTTTTAATGTTATTATAGATGAACTGAAAGTCCTTAGACTTGATATTAATGATCTTAGAGGACAAGGATATGATAATGAGTCAAATATGAAAGGAAAACACCAAGGTGTCCAAAAACGATTTCTTGATATTAATCCTAGAGCATCTTATACTCCATGTGGTTGTCATAGTTTAAACTTAGTACTTTGTGATATGACAAACTCTTGTCCTAGAGCTACATCTTTCTTTGGAGTGTTACAACGTATCTATACTTTATTTTCTTCTTCTACAAAAAGATGGAAATTTTACAAAATCATATACATAACTTAACTCTTAAATCATTGTCACAAACACGTTGGGAAAGTCATATTGAAAGTGTGAAAGCGGTAAGATTTCAAGCTCCACAAATAAGAGATGTTTTATTTGAACTAGTTGAAACTAATGATGATCCTAAAATAAAAAGTGAAGCTGAGTGTTTAGCAACTTATGAACTTGAAAATTTTGAATTTTTGTTAGGCATGACTATTTGAGATGATATATTATTAACAGTTAAGTCAATTAATAAAAATTTACAATAAAAAAATATGTGTATTAATACGACCATTGAACAATTAAAAGGTCTTCTTTCATTTTTTAAAACATATAGAGAAAATAGATTTGAAAATGTATTTAGTTTTGCCAAAAAATTTGCTTCTGAAAAGGATGTAGGGCCTAAGTTTGGTGAAAAAAGAACCAGTTGTAAAAAAAAAAACTGATAAAAATATTGAGAATGAAGTTATTAAATCATATCAAGACTCATTTAGAATTGATTATTTTTTATATATGGTAGATAAAACAATTACCACACTCCAAAATAGATTTGAATAATTTAAAATATATAAAGATATTTTTGATTTTTTATTTAGTATTAAAAATTTAAAGTTATTAGGTTGTGTACTTTTGAAAGAAAAATGCTTAACCTTGAAAAGTATTTGAAACATGATAATTTATTGGATCTTGATGGCTTAGATTTATTTTCAGAATTAAATATCTTAAAAAGGAAATTATAGGATTGGAAAATGATAAACCAATTGACATTCTAATCATATAAAAAGAATAAATTCTTTTCCAAATGCATATATAGCATTATTTCCAAATGCATATATTTAGCTAAAAGGATTTTTTCAAAACTTAAACTAATAAAATCTTATTTAAGATCAGCAATGTCTCAACAAAGATTAAACGGATTGACTTTATTGCTTATTGAAAAGGATTTTTTAAATCAAATTAATTATGATAATTTAATAGATAATTTTGCATCACAAAAAACTTGAAAAATAAGTTTTAAATAAAAATATCATAATTTTAATTATTTTATTAATTTAACAAATATCTTATTTTTTATTCATTTTAGGTCTCCTAAAACTTTGAGCCGCCACTGATTAACCGTTATAAAAAATAATTTTTTAAAAAAAATAACATGTTATCGAAATTTTATCTTTATGAAATATCTATAATTATATATTAAACTTAGAGAGAAAAGTCAAAGAAAGTTTAACAAATGATTCAAATGTTATTATGAGTATAAAATATAATTTTTTTATTAAAATTAATATTAAAGGACGTTTTATTGAAGTTTTAACATGTGAATTTCAAGTAAACTTTATACTCCTGATAAAACTTTATTACTGTGCTTGTAATTATAAGAATAAAAGCACTTAAATAAAATAAAGTTTACCTACTTTTATTATATATTTAAAAACAACTTTTTATAAAATATCATATTTTTCATATAATAAAAATTATATTGCATACAAATTATATAATAGACCTAAATATAAATGTTAATTTCTAAATACATTTCAATTAATTGTATTCTAATTTAAGTAATTTTTTATTTTTGTTTTAATTTTTAGTGAATAGTACTTTTAAAAATTATTTTTAGATATAATTAGAAAATTGAAGTATGTTAATCAATTTAATCAATACAACAAATAATTAAGTTTATTATTTGTCTCATAATAACTATATTTTTGAGATTTAAAAAAAAACACGGATTAATAATAACAATAAATAATGAGTTTTTGACATAATTATATTAAAATAATTTCATTCTCTTAATAAATGCATATTTTTATAGAGATACAAGTAATTAATTTTGAGACAAAATAGAAATAAAAACTTAATATTAAAAACTTTCGATTTTAAATTTTTTAAAGAATTAAAATAATTTTGATCTCTTAATAAATGCGATATTTTTATAGAGATAAAAAGTAATTGATTTTTGAGGTAAATTTAAATAAGAAAATGTTTTATTCAATTTTAAGAACATTGTTCAATTTGAATTTTCTTGAAGATTAAAAGTCTTGTAGTATTAGGATTACTTTTATCTTTCAATAGAAGTAATACCTGTAGTAAATTTATTTTATTTAAAAAAATAAAGATGACATTATAGTTTTTAAATCTATACACCTTCCGTCTCAAAACAATAACACACTAATTAAAAATAATTAATGAATATAAATTTAGTATAAAATACTGTTAAATTTTTAAGTACTATTGTGTTTACGGATACTGTATCAATTACTCTTAATTATATAAATAGATATTATTCAAAAATAATAATTTGAAAACAATTATTTTGGAAAAAAAAAAACCGAAAGGCCTATTATTTCAAATGAATGGAGTATCTTTTCAAAATCACCCTTATAATGGATATTACTCTCAAATTTATAATGGGACTTAAATTATTTATTTCTTATATGATTTAAACTTTTTTGTTTCAGTCATCTCTAGTTTTGTCAAGATGATGTATATAAAATCTTTTAGATGATAATTCGTTATCCTTTTTATCTGTCATTAACATAAATTATTCATATTCTTTTTAACTTTCTCACACTTTACTTTTTTAATGAAAAAAATTAACTAAAATTACCTTCTATACTAAATTTAGATATGTAGTTATCCATTTATTTCTTATTCTATATTTATAAAAAGAAATCGGTAGGAAATATATTTTATCAAACAGGTATATATATATATATATATATATATATATATATATTTGTTTTTTTTTTATTTTTCAATAACTTGAACTAATATTCACTGGAGGATTTATAGGAGGAGAATTTCGATTAAATATTTGGAAAGGTAAACAATCAAACACATTTAATTCACTGATAAAGTTAAATAAAGTAATATTTATAGTTAAATAAAGTAATATTTATTAGGAAATTGTAATATCTTGATTAGAGCTCTCAATTTAACTTATAATTCATGTCATAAACTCAACTCACTTTTAAAATAAATTCCCTTTTATTGATCTATTAAATAAGTGGGTTAGAAAAGTTTCTAACTTCCAAACTCCAATAAGGTAGGTCAAGTCAAAGTGAATAAGGTAGGTTAAGTCAAAGTGGATTTGCTTCACTACAAAACATCAATCAATCCGTAAATACTTTTAAAAATTACATCAGTCCTTAAAATATTCTAAATTATAATTCTTAAATATTTTAGGTTAATTATAAATTAGTCATTAATTAATTTTTATTATTTGTCATTTCATTATTTACAACTTTATTAGAAGGTTAAATATAAATTATAAATCGATCATTAATTAATTTTTATTATTTGTTACTTTATTAGAAGGTTAAAGCCTAACCTAATTTGTTCGACTTGATCAATCCAACCCAACTTGAATTCAACTTCACATAACCCAACTTAAGTTCAATCCAATCCAATATTTATTGACATGGATCCGACCTTGGGCGACTTTATCCTAGTCTAAATTAACATGGTCTGATTTGAACTTAACCTGACATGGCCCAACTCAACTTAGCTCAAAGTGGGTTTGACTCTACTAGGCCCAACGAAGGGACTGACTCTACTTGACTCGATGTAGACCTAATATGACTCGGTTCAATGTGAACCCGACTCAACTTGACCCAATGTGGACAGGGCACAACTCAACTAAGCCCAAGATGGACTTGACTTGACATAAGTCAAGGTAGGCATCACTCAATTTGACTCAAGGTGGGTCCTCAACTCAATTGCCTGAATCGGTTGAAGGTGAGCTTGACTCGACTCAACTTAATATGGACCCAATTGGACTCTGTATAAGGTGGCTATAACTTTACTCGACCTAAGGTGGGTTTGACTTGACCAAACCCAAGGTGGGGCCAACTTGACTCGATCTAAGATAGGTTTGACACTACTCGACCTAACATTTATACAATTTTACTGGCCCAACTAGGGATGAACTCAACTCGATGTGGACCCAACACAGCTCGATCCAACATAGACCCAACTTGACTTAGTCATATGTAAGCTAGACTTGACTCAACCTGAGGCGGGGTTGACTCAACTCCCCTTGAGGTGAGTCCAACTTGACTCGACTTGACATGGGCCCAACTTGACTCATCCTAAGGTGGGCCCGACATAATTTGGTTTGAGGTAGGCCCTAATAAACTCAACCTGAGGTGGACCCAACTTGACTTAGTCCAACATAGGTCCAACTCAACTCTACCTGAGTTGGGTCGAACATGACATGATTGAAGGTAGGCTCGAATTAAATCAGCCAAAGATGGGCTCAAGTCTACCTAGCTTGATGTGGACCCAACTAGACACGACCCGAGGTGGTATGGGCTTCACTAGGTTCAACTCGACTTGCCCTGAGGTGGGTCTAACACTACTCGACTCGAGGTGGACCTGACACTATTCAACCTAATGTTTACACAACTCTACTCAGTCCAATGTGACCTGACTCCAATCGACACGTTGTAGGTCTGACATGACTTGACTTGAAATTGGCCAAATAATAGACCACATCAACGCGACTTGTGTGGACCCAACACGACTCTTCCTAACATGGACCTGACTCGACTCGACCATATGTAGGCCCAAATCGACTCGATCTAAGGTGGGCCTGAATTGACTTGAAAGGGGGGCTCGATTCAATTCAGTCCGAAGTGAGTGCGACTCGACTCGATCCAATGTGAGCCCAACTCAACTTGGCTTGAGGTGGGATCAACTCAACTTGGCCCGAGGTAGGACCCACTGGACTCGACTTAAGCTAGGCCTGACTTGACTCACCTTGAGGTGGGTTGGGCACAACTCAACTTAAAGTGGGTTCGACTCGACTTGGCCTAATGTGGACCCAACTAGACCCGACCGAGGCAGGTCTGAATCGAGTCAACCTAATCAGTGGCAGCTCAAAGCTTTAAGAGGCCTAAAACGAATAAAAAAATGAGGCCTTTTATAAATTAATAAAATAATTAAATTATGATATTTTTAATATTAGAACAATTTTGTCTTGCAATTTCATTCTCGTTATCCTGAATTTGTGTTACTATCATTTGATAATCAAAATTATTATCCTGTTTGAAAATCAAAATTATTATCTTCGTTGACTACTCTACTTTATTATTGTCTTCACCTATATTATATTGTTATCTTCACCTAAATTTATATTATTATGTTTTTCATTTAAAGAAGACTCACATGCATTTTCTAATTCGTTTTTTTTTTACTTTATAAATTTATACATAGTCCCTTTTTGTGATTCAACAAAAAGTTCAACTCTTATTTTTTTTTAAGTTTTGAATAACCTGATTCAAATTTTCTAGTTGTCATATTTATATATTTTTACATAAAATTAAAAATTATAATATATATCACACTGAATATAACTTATAAGTTAAAAAGATAAAACCTAATTGTAAAGACAATAAACTTGTAGAGTCTCAAGTCTCCTATTATGATTTGATCATGTGTCCTTTGGTATGTCTTTAAATATAATTTGTAACTTCTATTATCTTTTGATCCTGTCATTTGGTATGACTTTAAATATAATTTGTAACTTCTAAATTCTGCACAAATTATTTTAAGATTAATTAAACAATAACGAAAAATAAAAAAAGATTGGGATCAATTGATCAATCTCATATTATTTTTACGGAATATTGATCACTCAAAAGGAGTCAAAGTGAACACAAATTCTTCCTCAATCAATCTACTACTCAAAATCTCTAACATAAATGCACACTTACAGAATGATTAAATATGAAATGAAAAGAAATTGAAATAATATTATGAAAGGAACAAAGAAACAGAGAAAGAAATGAGATAAGTGAAGAAAGAAGGAGAGTCAATTTTTTTTTAAAATATTATTAATTTATTAGAAGAAAGTTTCAAGAATATTATTTATTAAATAGTATTTATAGTACCAATATATAAATTTAAAGTCATTAAATAATATTTATAGCACCAATGTAAACTTAAAGTAAGTTAAAATATTTAAATTTTTAATTAAAATTTTGTTAGTATAATTTTAAAATAAAATATTTTTTATTTTATAATAATATATGAGTATTAAATTTTTTTTAGGCCTTTGAGACCTTAAGGCCTAAAGCGGTTACTTTACTTGCTTGGGCCTTGAGCCACTCCTGAACCTAATGTGAACCCATTTGTTGGGATTCAAAAACGGACTAATCTAGGGTAGGAGCTTGAATTTATTGAAACGTAGGGTTTCAATAAAATAGGTGATAGGGATAAGTAGCGCCACTTCTATAGAAGAAGATAAGCCGCAGAGACGTTACAAGAGAATGGAAAACCCTAGAAAAGTCTAGGAGTTGGTTCAGCCAAGAACCCAAGAGATTCACTTTCACCAATTTGCAAAATATGTCATCTGTCTTTCTGAATTCCCAAAAATATTGAAATACACATGAAGGATATGAGTCTGTCTCATTTGAAAGTAAATAAATAAAAATAAATTAAATTAAATTAAGATCCTTATTAGCCCTTCTCTTAGTTCTCTAAGCCCATTAGATATGTAATTAGTCTAGTCTCCTTTATATGATTGTCCTTTAATAGTTGAGCCTTCAACAGATGGATCACCTTGTACTACAAAACTTCTTGGATTTTCTAAGTTTTCCTCTAGTCATGGGCCCACCTAAGTCTTGAATTGGATCCTAGACTTCATTTTTCATTTCGTGGACTTGGGCTTTCTCATCATGGGTCTTGTGAAGTTGAGCTTGGATGTTCATATAATTGTCCCATTCTTGGGAATCATTTGTCCTCAAATGTTGAGAATCAGTCCCCCACAATGTCCTCCAAAAGTGACTTAGAAACTTAGTGTCTCTGTCACTTATAATACTCCTAGGCATTCTATGAAGTCTCACAACTTCCCTAAAAAATATGTCGGCTACATGACAAACACTATTTGTCTTCTTACAAGGTATGAAATGTGTCATTTTTGAAAACCTGTCAACAATAACAAAAACAGAATCTTTGTCATTTTTTTTTTTGGCAATCCTAAGACAAAGTCCATAGAAATGTCAATCCAAGGATAGTCAAGTATAGGCAAGGGTGTATATAAACCATGTGGGATCACTTTTGATTTTGCCTTTTTACAAACAATGCAATGGTCACGAAATTTATGCACATCATGTTTCATACGGGGCCAATAGAAATGCACATGCAATGTTTCTAAAGTCTTTTGTACCCAAAAATGTCCTATCAAACTACCTTCATATGCCTCTCTTACTAGTAAATCCCTTATGGAACACTTAGGCACATATAATCTTTTCTCTTTAAACAAGTAATCATTTTGCCTGTAGTATCTATTTTGAGACACCTTTTCACAAGTAGTATACATTTCAGAAAATTCAGCATCATGCAAGTACATCTCTCTCAAAGTTTCAAGTTCAAAAATTTTAGTTTCAAGAGTAGAGATTAATACATGTCTTCTAGATAATGCATCAACAACAATGTTCCTTTTTCCTTTTTTATGTTTAATGACATATGGAAATTGTTCAAGGAACTCAACCCACTTGACATGCCTCTTATTCAACTTACCTTGTCCTTTCAAATATTTAAGGGATTCATGATCACTATGAATTACAAATTCTTCGGACAGAAGATAATATTGCCAAGTTTGCAATGCACGCACTAAAGCATACAATTCCTTGTCATAAGTGGGATAATTTAGGGTAGTCCCATTCAGTTTCTCACTAAAATAAGCAATTGGATGTCCCTCCTGAATTAAAACAGCCTCAATGCCCACATTAGATAATCACATTCAATTTCAAAAGATTTTGTAAAATTTGGTAATGCAAGAATGGGAGCATTAGTTAGCCTATGCTTAAGGGAAACAAAGGCTTGCTCTTATTTCTCTTCCCACTTAAATCCCACATGTTTTTTAAGTATCTCATTAAGAGGTGCAACCAATGTACTAAAATCCCTAACAAACCTCCTATAGAAACTAGCTAAACCATGGAAACTTCTCACTTCACTCACAGTTTTAGGTGTAGGCCACTATTGAATGGCCTTAATATTTTTCCCATCCACTTGTACCCCTTTAACACTCACAACAAATCCCAAAACTACAAGATGATTAGTGTAAAAGGTATATTTTTTCAATATTAGCAAATAATTTTTCTTTTCTAAGCACATTCATTACATCACCAAATGTTCAACATGCAAATCAATATTAGTGCTATAAATTAGAATATCATCAAAATATACCACAACAAACTTACCCAAAAATTCTCTTAAGACACGGTTCATTAATCTCATAAAAGTGCTTGGGGCATTAGTTAGCCCAAAGGGCATCACCTATCATTCATACAAACTATACTTAGTTTTAAATGTAGTTTTCCACTCATCCCCTTCCCTTATCCTAATTTGATGGTACCCGCTTTTCAAACCAATTTTAGAAAACACACAAGCACCATGTAACTCATCAAAGAGATCATCTAACTTGGGAATAGGATGTCTGTATTTGATTGTGATATTATTGAGAGCCCTGCAGTCTGTGCACGTCCTCCAAGTCTTCCATCTATTTTAGGCACCAATATCATGGGAATAGCACACGGGCTCATGCTCTCTTGCACCCACCCTCTGCTCATCAATTCATCAACTTGTCTTTGAATTTCTTGAGTCTCTTGTGGATTGCTCCTGTAAGTTGGTCTGTTAGTTAAGGAAGCTCCAGGAGCGAGATCAGTGTGGTTCTCAATTCCTCGTAATGGTGGTAGTCCATTTGGGATTTCTTTTGAGAAGACATCCTTATATTCCTGCAAAAGAAACTCAACACTAGTAGGAATAACATGTTCATTAAAGTTGTTAGCAATCAAAATATTATTTTTGCAATACAACAAGTAAAGTGGTTTATTGGCCATCAACACCTTCTTCACCTCACTCTCTCTCATCAAATAATTTATTTTGCTCTCAAGAGCTTCACTCTTGCCTCCCTGATGATGTGTTTCACTTTTTTTCTTTGCACTATTTTTTAATGTTTCACTCTTTTATCTTGAATTCTTCTTTCTCTCAATTTTATTTGGTCCTCACAAACCTCCCTAGGAGATAATGGTTTAAGAATAATTTTCTTATCATTGTGTATGAAGAAAATCTTATTTGTGAACCCATCATGGATTGCCCTTGTATCATATTGTCTCGGTTTCCCTAATAGGATATGACTTGCCTCCATTGGAACCACATCACATATTGTCAGTATATTGTCCCATGGAAAGGCACACCTCCACTTGTTTATTCACGAACAACTTTCCATCTTCACTAAGCCATTGAAATTTGTATGGCCTAGGATGTGGCTTCATTTCCAAATTTAATTTGGACACCAATCTAGAGCTACCCACATTGTCACAACTTCTACTATCAATAATCAAAGAGCATAATTTTCCATTGATATAACATCTGGTATGGAAAATTTTACCTCTATGGGATTGGTTCAAAGCATGTAGTTAACTTCCCAACAACCTCCTAATCATCAATAAATCACCTTCCATTGCTTCCACCTCTATTTCTTCCTCCTCATCTTCTTCACTACCTGAAGACTCACTGGTATATTCTCCATTATCCTTAAGGATGATGATTCTCTTAGTAGGACATTCATAAGCAATATACCCCCTTCCCAAACACCTAAAGCACTTTACATCCTTGGTTTTAGTGGTCTTCTTATTGTAACTCTTTAGAAATTTTTCATATGGAATCGCCTCAATAAATTTAGAGGATGAGGATTCCTCCTTCCTGGACTTGTCCTTCCAACTTGGGTTAAAGTTGGAAGAGCTCCTTCTTGCTATACTTTTCCTCTTGAGTTGTTGTTCAACCTGAGTGACCTTATGTAACAAATCCTCAATCTCAACATATTCTTGCAGCTCTACAATATCTCTTATATAACTGTTTAAACCATTAAAAAATCGAGCCATAGTCACCTCAATTATCTTCCTCAATTTTAGCTCTAATCATGATAACATCCATGTCCTTAAAATAATCTTCAACACTCTTATTGCCTTGAGTCAATTTTTGGAGTTTAAACTGCAAATCTCTGTTGTAACTAGTTGAAACATATCTTTTTCTCATGATACTTCTCATCTCACCTCAAGTTTCTACCATTGGTTCTTCATTTCTCTACCTCTCTTTTTGATACTTGTTTCACCAAATGAGTGCATAATCAGAAAATTTAGTTGTTGTCATCCTAACTTTCTACTCCTTAGTGTAATTGTAACAGAAAGATTTTGAGTTCCCACTCCAAGTATGCTTCTGGGTTCCATTTTTCCTTAAATGGAGGAATTTTAAGCTTTACTCCTTCCATTCTATTTTGACGCGGTTCACCATCATTATCTCTTCTTCTCCTCCTATTTTCTTCATAATTATCTCTATTTTCCATTTGGTCCAACCTCTCATGGAGCTCATCATTCTGTCGTCTCATTAATCTCTCCAAATATTAAGTTAAAGCTTGCATTTATGGTGCTGAAAGAGTGGTTTTTGAAGAGGAAGGATTAGCACCTGCACCTGACATACTTAAATTAAAAAAAAAAAATTGATTAGAAGTAACAAGTAATATATCCTCACTACCTCTTCCTTGAGTGTTTAAACTCAACACTCAAGTGTATGCACTTAGTTTAGTTTTTTTTTTATAATATAACTCTCTTGCCTTTTTTTCACTCTTTGTGTTCTCCTTGAGTTCTTAACCAAATCAACAATACTTTTTCAAGAATAATATATAAGGGCAACAAACACAAAGATGGGATAAACAGGAACTCTTTTACGACAATTTTAATGACCTAACAAGTATAGTAACAATCCTCCACAATTGCAATCAATATATCACTTCATGAATACTTGAACTTATGTTATAATGACATGAACCATTCAGCCACAACAATTTTGTTTTTCGTTCTTTTTTTTTAACTGGTTTACTTTTGCAATGGTTCAGCCACTAACTTACAATGATATTGGCATTAAAATTAAAAGAAGGATTTTACCAATTTCTCTAAGCCATTTCAATCCTTGCCCTAGAACTGAGCTCTAAAACCAAAAGATGTGAACCTGTCTGTTGGGATACAAAAACGGGCCGATCTAGGGTAGGAGCTTAAATTTATTGGAACGTAGGGTTTCAAGAAAATAGGTGATAAGAATAAGTAGCGCCACTTCTATAGAAGAAGATAAGCCGTAGAGACACCATAAGGGAATGGAAAATCCTTGATAAGTATAGGGGTTGGTTCAACCAAGAACCTAGGAGATTCACTCTCATTAGTTTGCAAAATATGTCATCTGTCTTTCTAAATTCCCAAAAATATTTAAATACACATGAAAGATATGAGTTTGTCTCATTTAAAAGTAAATAAATAAAAATAAAATAAAATAAGATCCTTATTAGCCCTTCTCTTAGTTCTCTAAGCCCATTAGATATGTAATCAATCTAGTCTCCTCTGTATGATTGTCTTTCAATAGTTGAGCCTTTAGTAGATGGGTCACCTTGTATTACAAAATTTCTTAGATCTTCCTAAGTCTTCCTCTAGTCATGGGCCCACCTAAGTCTTGAATTGGATCCTGAACTTGATTTTTCATTTCGTGGGCTTGGGCTTTCTCATCATGGGTATTGTGAAGTTAAGCTTGGATGTCCACATCACAACCTGGTGGGCCCAACTCGACTTTGGTTGAGGTGGGTTTGACTCGACTCAGATAATTGTTTACACAAATCTACTTGATTTGTTGTAGGTCTGACATGACTTGGCTCGACATAGGTTTAGCTTGATTCGACTCGACCTAGGTCTTACTCAACTCGATTTGACATGGACTAGACTTGAGTCAAATCATGGTGGACCCGATGATAATTATTTATTTTTACCACTTTCCAACTTAACTCAATTTAACATGTGCCCAATGTAGATCCAACTCGACTCAGATAGATTTGGTCTTTGCCACACTCAACCTAACCTAAGTACAACCTAACTTGACCAACATAGGTCAAATCCAAGTTGGCCTGGCATGAGCCATCTCAATCTAACTTGACTTGTTCGAAATTGGACTCTGACTTGGACTCAATTTAGCCTAATTTGTCCTAACACTTGGTCAACCTGACTCGATGCAACTTGGAGTAACTCGACTTAATATGATCATGATTTGTCTCAACTTAATTTGGACTCAACCTAAATTGGGTGTATGTTAGCCAACTTGATATGATGTCAACCTAGCTTAACTTGACCTAAGTCCAACTTGCTCATACAAAATTTAAATTTGAATTAAGTAAGTTTTTCATGTATATAAAGATTTTTTAGGTGTTTTTTTTTTCATTTTATATTTTAATAAGATTTTAACTTTAAAAATTGACCTATAAATTAGTCTTGGTCTTATAATTTTTTTTTTTTGACATTTTTGGCCCTACAAATTAGTTTTGTCATGTGAGTTTTTTTTCGACTCATGTAAGTCAGGACCAAATCCTGTGGTTAGAACAAAATTGACATGAATATCGTTATTTGAAAAAGTTAAAAATACGAATATTAAATAATAGTTAAAATGTTAAACATTTTAACGCAAAACAAATATCTTTACATTATATATTAACTTATATATCCTTGGCTTAATGACGTATTTGAATCCAATAGTTTCACAATTCTTTAAATGTTATCACAATGTTTTATCTCATATATTTTGACTCCTATTTTTAATATTTTTGACAATTTAATCACTCCATTAATAAAACATATGAGATTTATGATGAATATATAAAAATTTGGATGGAAGTAACAAAATGCAAAAGCTTTAAAATGACAAATAATAAAATGGAATTTGACCCCTCTTCATCCTTTGTTACCATCAAAGCTACTAATCTAATATCTCATCAAGAAACTTTATAAATATAATAAACATTTCACTAATTCATATATATATATATATATATATATA
>Ga0209489_102340_pt1 | contig 38673 bp, 16 predicted proteins | sample SiratrowhiteBW_FD_187527 | JGI IMG/M metagenome (GOLD analysis project Ga0209489, IMG submission 187527) | Root nodule microbial communities of legume samples collected from California, USA - Siratro white BW (SPAdes) (version 2) | ecosystem: Host-associated > Plants > Roots > Nodule | place...
TTTTTTTTTTTTTTTTTTTTTTTTTTCTTAACTGTTTTAAGTCATGGTGTCCTTGAAAAAGATCTAACCTTGGCATTGGAAATTATATATATGCCGTATGAATAAGATTTAGATGATATAAGAAGATGCTCTAGCTAAAAATAAGACTGTGTAATTGATGTGATAGGGAAAAAAATTTATAATTACTATTTATTATTTATTTTAATTTTCTATTTTTTTTAGACTGAAAGTTTTATTTCTCATTTATTTATAGTATACCGACTTTTTTTTTATCCTCTTTGTCAACCAAACAGGAGACGAAGCAAGAAGAAATTGGCATGAACCAGCTCAAATAACTATGTACTAGTACTTGCTATGTTCTTTTTCTAACAGCAAATTGATGTTTGTCGATTATAAAAAAATGTCCGATCCACCACAGTTTATCTGACACGTACAAAATCTCTCCGACACTCGTTAAAAGTAGAAGCGACACCTTCAATCTCAAGTTAGATAGGTCTGGCTGAAGCTTGGCACATTGGTGAAGGTTGGCAGAATAGGGTGGTGGCTTAACATCATAGAATCTAGTCTTCCCAATATGGATTAATTGACAGTGTTGGAGGTGTTACATGACCAATTTGGTATCTGGTTTGGTCTATGTCAAATCCTAGTTCTTCAAAAGCCAACCACATCCACAATGTTTTAAAACTGTAACCATGATTTAAGATAATTAAGGATAACAATAAGAAGATATAGAGTGATTACAGGTGAAGATGGTCAATCCAATTTCATTGATTTGGTTTGAATTCTCAAATTAATCTGATAGATTTTCCTTAAGAATAAATAAAATTATTTATCTTTTAAGTAATAAGAAAGATGGAAGTGCTGAATTTACTCTTAACAAGGAATGTCATGATCATAATTATCTTTTTTTTTTATTTCAAAAGAATTAAATAGGTGTAATTTTTTTCAATTTTATGAACCTGATACAAAATTAAAATCATATCAACCTGATATAATTTTAATAAAAAAAAATTTCATTAAAATCGTATCATATTAATACGACCTTAGTTTTATTTTTTTTTTTTTACTGAAATTGTCATAGTCCTATTCTTTTTACTAAAATTATGCTTGCGTAAATGATTTACTCATTGTCCTTAAAAAAAATCTTTTTTCACTTATTCTTTGAAAACCGAAAAATTTACACCATTTGTCCTTTTGCTAAGTAGTAGACAAATAAGAGTTAAATTAACAAAGAAATATATGATTGAAATTAAGGTGTCTAGGGTCCAAATGCAATGTTTTGGAAGAACTTTGGTCTAAAAAGTTACCTTCTCTTTTTGTTTGTTGTGCTGTGTTCACTCACTTTTTGTGTGTGGCCTAATTAGTGTTAGGACCAAAGTCAATAATGACAGCGAGTGATCAAGAGGAAGTAAAAAAAACAACAATGAAAAAGAGAGGCCCCACTGAAAGAAAACAAAAATCAAAAGGAAAACACAAGGACCAAACTTTGAAATTAGAATAGATACGTGAGCAAGACCTACTTTTTCTTCCTTTTTTGTGCGAATTGCAGTGGCAATTATTGGAATGAGCACAGATAATTGACAATTACGTTAGTGACTTTGAAAGCTAGGATTTTCAGTGATGTTTGCCTATGAAAGGAAAGGTAGAAAAGAGAAGATGATGAAGAAGAAAAGGCTAGTCAATAACGTTTGAATTTGCAGTGTTAATTCAGAAAAGACACGAGACTGTTTTAGGTGAAACAATTCAATTATTTTCACAAGGACAAATATATGCCAAACCAAAATGTGATTCGATTTTGTCATAAAGGTGATAATAAAGAGTGAATTAAGGAATTTGGAAGTGTACACACTTAATTAGTTGTGCTAGATTTGATGTTCTGATTAAAGTGATATAACTAGGGGTCACAAATAACAAGTATATCAACCGGATTTGAAATAATGGTAGGAAAATTAAGCGTAACAATCAACTTGCTATAAAGAGTTAAATGAGATCAGCTTCAATCAAGCGTAAGAAGAAAAAAAATAATTAGGAGAATAACTCAAAGAAAATGTTAGTTTCTAGAATAAGGATTTGGATAGAATGGAGATTATTAAAGATTTTGAGGAACTTTTGCAATAACTCTGTTAGAGTCATCTTATAGTTTTTAAAATAAGTTGACAATTTGTCTAAAGTATGATCAAGAACATTTTATTGACAATGGTAAAAATATGACACGAAACACATTTATTTATAATAGTTTAGCATTAAAGTTATCTCAATGTAAAATATAATGACAATTTTTAAAACTTCACAAATATCTTAAAAGAGTCTATTTGCTCTCTTAAAAATAAAAAAAGTTTCTTTTTTAAATTAAGAAAAAATTACTTCTATGTTGTAATTCAAGATAATAAGAAGAAAGTATATAATAATTTTATTCTTATTCAATTAAAGGTGAATCATGGAATAAGGAGTTATGTATATAAATGAGGCAAGACAATGTTGAACGTTTAAAAATAAAGGTTAGTGTAAAAAATAACATTCAAGTCACATGTTCTATAAGATATGGGGCTTGAAATTAGGTCACAACCTGGAAATTTCGTAACAAAACTATTTTTTCTCCTTGATGTGGACTTCCTTCCATGCTCTTTAAGATCTTCTTCTATTCTTTTCTTTTATTCTAGCTACCCAATAAAAGGCCCAATTAAGGAAGCTAGCCCCCTTATGACTTTTCAAAAATCCTAAAATTCACAATAATAATAATAATAATAATAAAAGTATATAATTTGTAAAAGACTATAAAAAAAGAAAATATTTCCTAGTGTTTTACTTTTCAACATAGAAGAGTCTTCATCATTGAAGCTTTATTTTCTTTTATCTTCTTAGTAAATGGTTTGTGGTGGGATGATTTTCATCATACTTATTTTTTAAAAAAAATCAGTCCTAAGATCTGATGAGGCTCAATGCAACAACCTTTATGCTTTGTTTTATTATTTTTCTTTGGGGTCAAATCTGAATCTACAAAATCTTTAAACAAAAGTGGGTAATTTTATTTATAAAAATAAAGTTAAGAAAAGTGTGTCTAAACAAAAAAAAAAAAGGTAAACAAACAATGTCCTTTATGTTTATAAGAGTTTTTATGTCAAAAACTAAGGGTTATTGCTTTGAAAATATATTTTTTTTATTTTTTGTGAAAAATAGGAAAATCACAAGAAATGAGGGTTAAATTATGATTTCATTAATTTTGAAAACTTTTTAAAAATATTATTTAATTAATGATACGATTTGGTTTGTAAAACACCCAAATTTAAATTTTTTTCATCTAATGTGTCATATGAGACACACTTTGTTAACTTCTCTAAATCATTTGTCTAGATATTTTTTATTTATTTATTATGACTAAAGACCAAATTTTGATTCTTTTGTTTCACGGACAACACCTTATATATATTTAACCTAAGAAGGTAAGTTAAGTAAGGCAGACTTAAAGAGAACTTTTCAATAAGGTTTATTTGATTAATTATAAAACATTTTTCTTAAAGAAAACTTATAAAACATATGATCACATTAACATGTTTAAAATTTTATTTTATTCTGAGCCCTTCTAGTGCAACAGATCACGTTAAAGGTAGATTTGCAACTCAACTAAATCACTTGACTAATATATATATATATATATATATATATATATATATATATATATATATATATATATATATTCATGATTACTTTAACAAGTGATTAGATCGTAACTCTAGAGTCTTAACAACTAATATAGATGCAAATCAAATACAAAGTTTTGTTGGTAAATATATTTAAGGTATGTTCTCTTACGTCTCATTCTTAGGTTATGATAGATGATGATAACATGCAATATAAATGAGGAAAGGGAGAGAGAAACTACACAATAATTTATAATGGTCCATCTATCACAATAGACTATATCTAGTTGTTAACTAACCAATCAAGTTCAACGAAGCAGAATAATGCTACAAAGTACACTTTGATTATTCTTTTTGCTTGTAGCCACTCTTGGCTAAACCTTTGAGAGTTCTTTACTCAAGTCACTCCTAGATGACATTTAAGTACTTTTTACTCAAGTCATACCTAGTTGACCTTGAGTATTCTTTACACCTAGTCAATCCTGGTTAATCTATATTTCTTTTAGATCACAACCACTCTCGGATGACACCGTTAAGGAGTATTTTTTTCTCAAACCACTCATAGTTGAATGAGTAGTCTTTGCAAACCCCATTTACGAATTCTTTATCAGCCATCTTTGTAGGGAGGATTATTTGATAATGTTAATTTTTACCATAATTTTTAGGTCAATTATGTAACAAAACTATCTCTTTTTGAGCTTGAAACTTGTTGAATTCCTTGTTTTTGTTATCTTTTTGTTAATAATTGGTTACTAGAGTCTTGGAATCAAATTGTACACTAATCCTCACAAATTTGTCTAATAAATGAACATGTGGTGTTTGGACCAAGAATAGAAAGATTGGAGTTCATAGAGAAGTAGGTAATAGAGAAAATTTAATGCAGAAGATTGTGTCCAATGCCAAAAAAACCGTGTTAGATGCCATGCAAGGCTGAGAGTCACTGATGAAATTGTGCCTAGCAGTGCTAGAATAACATTAGGTGCTAGTTGGGCTGAGAGCCACTTGACTTAATCGTGTCAATGCCAGGTGAAGTGCACCGGACAAATGTCGATGATCTTACACTGTTTTATATTTTTAAATAGGTTTATGCATTAGGGTTAGACACTTCGTCTAGAGTCAGATTATTGTAAAAGAAAAATATAGATTTGGAAGAGCGGCTCTAGGGTTCCAAGGGGTTCTCTTCTCTCCTCTTTGTGTATCCATCTTCCTCCATTGTTTCATCTTTTTGTTTTGGATCTTCATGACAATAAAGAGTTAAATCCATCTTGTTAGGCTTAGACGTAATTAGTTGAACTCTCATGTAGTCTATATTAGTTTTCATATAAATGTTTTTCCATTCAATGATTGTATTTTGTTTATGTGTTTAATTCTTGTTGTGCCTTGATCACCCTTCCATGATATTTGATTCTTCAGGATATTGGAAAATGTCTTTTGTAATGTAGAATTGAATTAAAATGTCTAATATGTCTCAAAACTAGTCCATTTATGACGATACAAAATCCTAAAATTTACAAAAAAGAAACCTATATAGTTTGTACAAGACTAAGAAGAAACAAGCGATTTCCTAGTGTTTTACTCTCTAACATAGAAGACTTTTTATCACTGAAACTTATATTCTTAGCCTATGGTTTGTGGTTGGATGGTTTCCATCATCCAATTTACCTTTGCCAATAAAAAGTTATACTAATCAATCTTGATTACAAGTATTATCACTATCACTTCTGGTTTACAACGAGTATATAAAGTCACTTCTAATTATATATTAATATTCTTCTAAAATTAAGTACTGAGTACTTAACACTACTTATGACTAAGTATACAAATTCATTTACGGTTGTATAAAAGAAGTTGTTGATCATACAAGAAAAAAATCTCTACAAAACAATATGCAAATAATCACTCCTTACTCTAGAGCCTAACATCACAACAATAATAAGTTTACAAATTAGGAAAAAGAAAGTTAGCTTTAAAAAGAAAAGTTTAAATAAAGATAAGGCTATTGAAGACTTTTCACAAATCGTCCTATTAAATGCTTAAAAGAGACTTAAAATCCAAAATTAAATAATAACTATAATTAAAGCCTAAATAAATTCAATTAGATGAACTTTAATTAAAATAGTTAATCAAACCATCCAATAAACCAAAGATTAAAGGTATTAAATATGAATAAAAATACGTTTTATCACCCTTACCAAACTTACAACAATGTATTATATTCTTTGTGATTAATTGTTTTTAATCTTAAAAATGGATCATAATTACTTTTCGTGTTTTTAGATTCTAAAAGAATAAAAGAAAATAATAATAATTTCACAATATGGTTTAAAGAGGTAACAAATGTAAAAATAAGTTAATATTAACTCTTTGGCAAGTGATTTACAAAAAGAAAACCATATCCTACAACACCTATATTTGATTTAAATGCAAAAATTAAGGAGCACCAATTTTTTTTTCTATAAAAGAAATAGAGCACTTAGCATATTTTCTCAGTTAGGAATCAAGTTGAAATCAATTTCATATATCCCTAAATTATTGCATTATCCAATCTATATTTTAAAAAATAATATATATTAAACAATAAAGTATAACAACAAAGAATTCCAAGAACCGGATAGTGTATGTGGAAAGAAATTAAAGAAATTAAAAAACAGAATGATTCACATGACAGAGCTTACCAAACTTTTGGCGAGATACCAACATTAATGTTAATATTTTTATTAATATTACTAACAGTATTACTTCAGCAACTCGGTACTGTCACTTACATATTGTAATCATTTAATAGATAAGTTTTTTTTATGTTATATTATAATTATTATTATTCTAATTATAATAATAATAATAATTATTATTATTATTACTATAGTTATTGTTTTCATTATTATTATTATTATAACTATTATTTTTATTATTATTATTATTATTTTATTATTATTATTATTAATATTTTTGTTGTTGATATTATTATAATAATGATAATAATTATTACTATAATCACTTTTATTATTATTAATATATTGTTATTATTATTGCTATAATAATAACTTATAATAATAACTATTATTATAATAATAATAGTTATTATTATTATTATAATAGTAATAATTGTAATACTAATATGATTATTATTACTCTCAAAATAAATTATTATTCTTGTTATTATTATCATAATTATTATTACCAAGTATTATTATTATTATTATTATTATTAAATCATTTTATCGATTGACAAATCGTAGTCAATATATTGACAAATTTTATTTGTTGATAATGACTTTTCATTAATGGATATAAATTTTATTTCGTTTTGTAGTGATTTGAGATTGATTTTGATGTAGTGTTAAATTTGTTGATGATCCATATTAAGATATTGGAATTTAATCATAACTTAACTCTATAAAATTGGTTTAGTAATGTAAGATTTGTCTCCATTTATATATTATAAATTAGTTTTATTTTTAGCTGACATGAGATCTCCAACATTTCCTCGTGCAAGGATATCGTGTGTTCACGTTAAAGACATTGAGCATAAGAATTGAGAGGCTTTGTTATCAGGTGACACGAAAGGTCTAAATCTATAAGAATATATTCTAAACGATTCTCATATTATGTTAAGAGACAAAGAAATAAAATAATTCATTCAATCAAGATGTATTGTTTACAAAATAGTGATAACTATATATAATAGCAAAACATACTAATAGGCTCAACATAAATGGAAACGTAATAACTAATTATATATAATATCTATAATATTTAATTATATTTTATTCTAATATCTTCTTCAAGTTGGAGATCCCAAATCAATTAGAGATAAAATCAATTTATAATATATAAGAGAAGACAAACATCACTTTACTAAGTTAGTTGTATGAGGACAGGTTATGCTTAAACTTATTTCCTAGTGAGTTATTAGAGTGATGTAGATTTTATCCTAATTGAGATTAGGACCTATCGTTCTACTCACCATTAGACCCATTAATTACTATTATGAAGAGATGAACAGAAATGAACAAAATTTAATAAAGGATATGAGAATGAAAATATTATCTCTGTTTTCTTATTTTGATCAAAAGTAAAGGATTAAATATATACAAGTACTGTACCCATTCTAGGTACAGCTAAATAAAAGAAAACAAATAAAAATATTACAATCTGATAATTTCATAAAAATAAAATAAACAGAATTGATGGTAATTTGATTTTGTCATGAAGACAAAATCACAAAATTAATATTAGTTTCCTTCTAGAAACCTTGTATCCATATCCTCTGAAATTCCTGACAAGATGGGGAGCAAATATTAATGAGATCCAACTTGGAAAAAATATTCTTGAAAGACTAGGGGCCTAAGACTTTTGTATAAATACCTGTTAGTTACTCTATGGTGGAAATGTGAAGCAAATAATGAGACATTTTTTCAATTTTTCTCTAACAATGTGACAATCTATTTCTATATGTTTTGTACACTCATGAAACACTGGGTTTATTGCAATGTATCTTGCTGAGTCATTATCACAATATAAAAGAGATGGTTTCTCAAAAGGAACTTTGAAATCTTAAAAAAGATATACTAGCCATTGAACTCTTTGATGTTGTTCCTTGCTCCTTTGATTTACAGGATATAAGGGAATTTCCAAGATGCACATTAAAACCATTCATTCATTGTCTTGAAACACTGCATGTGCCTCAATCACTATCACAAAAGGCTTTTAGATGAGCAGAACTGCTAGAAGAGAAAAGTAAGCTAAGACTTGGAGCTTCTTTAATATATCTAAGAATTCTAATAGCTGCATTATAGTGAGGAATTGTAGGCTTATCAAGAAACTGAGAGAGTTCTTGAACAAAAAAAGTTATGTCAGGTCATGTATTAGTGAGATACATAAGCCTTCCAATCATCTTTCTTTAAGCATGAACTCTATGAAATGCACGCTTCCAGTAGTAGACAATTTAATAAGATTATCTATAGGAGTGACTGCAAGTTTGCAGGCTAAAAGACCTGCATCTTTTAACAATTCCAATGAATAATTCCTTTGATTCATCATTATCCCATTCTTACTTCTTTCTACTTCAAGACCAAGAAAACATCTTAAATCTCCAAGATCCTTGATTTTGAATGTTTTATTGAAGGCTTGTTTAATTCGATCAATCTCTTTCTTATCATTTCCTACCAAGATTATACCATCCATATATACCAATATTGTTGTAAAAGATCTTTTAGAAGAATTAATGAACAAGAAATGATCATTCATAGATTGAGTATATCCTGCAGAAATCAAAAAAATTGATAATTTAGCAAACCACTCCCTGTTAGCTTGCTTCAGGCAATATAAAGCCTTTTCTAATTTACAAACTTATCTTGGTTGAATAGAAGTCAAACCAGAAGGAGCAACCATGTATACATCTTCTTTCAACTCTCCATGTAAGAAGGCATTATTTCTATCTAACTATTTCAATTCCCAATTATAAATAGAAGCTAAAGAAAGAAGCAACCTTATGGTGGTCATTTTTGCTATTGGAGAGAAAGTTTCAAGGTAGTCAATGTCCTCTGTTTTTGTATACCCCTTTGCCACTAACATTGTTTTATACCTTTCAATTGTTATGTCAGCCTTATACTTTATTTTGAATATTCATTTGCAACCTATGACAGTTTTGTACTTAGGCAAAAGAGCAATCTCCCATGTTTGATTTGACTCCAAATCAGATATATCACACTATATAGCCTCTCTCCAACAGTCATGTTTCACAGTTTCAGAATAAGTGTTTGGCTTAATATGTGAAGAAATAGACATAACAAAAGATGTGTAAGAAGGTGATAATTTATTATAAGACAAAACTGAATTTAAAGGATATTTAAATTTTGAAGATGTATTGGAAACATTGACATTACAATGATAATCCTTTAGATACTCAGGTGGTCTTTTTGTTCAAGTACTCATCCGAATTGACTATATTGTTTCATGAGTTTCATTAAGCTTTTGGTCTCTATGAGAGCAAATTTCTTCTAAAACCTCAATTTCTGATTCATGGTCATTATTACTATTGTTTTCTACATTATCACAGGGTGCAATGGGTACAAAAGAGGCTTGTGATGGTTGAGTCAAAACAGGTTGGTCATCGATAAAAGGATTTTGATAAAAAAATGTTAGGACTGTCAATTTTATTGCTAATATGTAAAACAAGATTCAATTAAAGAATCAAAGCAAGGCAAATAACAATTTAGTCACTCACAATGAACAATTCTGCAGTTAGGCAATTGAATGGTTTTACTAAACACACAATTTTGATTCCAGCAACCAATTTAATTGAAAAACAAGAATCCAATAGGTGGAAACTCTAGATTCAGTCACGAAATCAAGATTAAGAGACATTCAATTTAAGATATCAAAGATATACTTTCAGATTATGCAGATCACAATACTAGTCAAACCAGTGTGTTAAACAAATCAAATCAAAATTTGATTAAGCGCTTCAATCAAAGCAACTTTCCAGCTTTAAGAAACTTTGTAAAAATAATTTGATCATACAAAAAGCTATTGGTATTACAAACTTAAAATGACAAAATTACAAAGAAGAAAATTTAGGTATGCAGAATGAATAAATGGCACTGAACAGAATATGATGCAGAGAGAATGGTCAAAGAGAAACACACAAAGCAACTATACCGGTTCCCCCTTCCTCAAGGACTACATCCAGTCTTTCTTGCAACCCTAGCAAGAAAAAATTTCACTATCAAACACTCAATTGTACACATTTACAATCAAGAACACCACTTGCACCCTACAAGATCAAAAACACCACCGAATACTTAAGCTAGCACCTTACAACCTCAAATATTAAGATTACACCAATGTTAAACCCTATAACATCACCAATATGCAACTTGAGTCAAAGATTACAATTACAAAGATTTAAAACACAACACTTGAATCACACAGGTTCAAGAATTAAGTTACAGAGATTCCCTAATTTCCATAAGAGATGAACCAGTGCAGAGCTTTGAAGAACACTAGTGACACAGCAAGAACTCAATTTTTGAATTTCTTTCAAGAAAACTTCTTTGATCTTTGAAAAAACAAGGAACTTTGTTTTTATTTCGCATAATTCTTATTTTTTTCATGTATTTCTCTTCTCTGTATTTTGTGTATTCGCACTTAGAAAGTCCATGTCTTTAAAATAGAAAAATACCCAAATTGTTTTTAAAAAGAAGTTAACACAGTTATGATGGAGTGTGCAAATGAATCAATTTCATGAAAGTGAAATCGGTTTATTTTCTGTTAAAAACTAAATTTTTAAATGATTTTTCTCAAAAAAAAATTTCTTAGTTTTATTACTTGGTTTTAAGTATGTTTTAACTGTGCCAAGGATTTTCTTCTCAGTTGTGCATAGGTTTACCTCCTCCTTTAATCACACCCACTAAGACAAAGACTAAGTTTTCATCTTCAACTTCCATGTTTTGCTTTTATTTTTCCCAATTGCTTGACTTCATCAAGTACTGGATCCTTTGAGATTCTTAACACCTACTACATTTAATATATGACCATGTTTCCTTTCAACTATATTATTTTTTTGCAAAATATTAACACAAAATATTTGATATTCTATTCTTTTATTGGCAAAGAAATTAGTCATAAAAAATTCAATCTCAGTATACCTTCTTATTATTTTTATTGTTGTCTCAAATTGTGTTTGAACAAAAGTGACAAAACTTTTCAAAATCTTGACAACTTCAAATTTTTATTTTAAAATAAAATCCATATGTATCTCGAATAATCATAAACTATGGTCAAGAAATATTTATGAGCATGAATCGATGGTATTGAGTATGTTCTGAGTAGATCAACATGAGTCAAATCAAAACAATTTTTAGATTTAAATGTACTAAGAGGAAAGGGAAGTCCTTTTTGTCTGCAAAATGCCAAACATCACACACGAAAAATTTGCTACACTTAACAAAAGGAAATTTATTCTTGATAACATCAATACATTTTTTTGAAACATGTCCTAATCGAAAATGTCAAAGGGTCTCAAGATCACTAGCAGTAAAATTGACAGTATGGGTAAATTGGATAGATTTGATATGAAGTTTTTGATAGGAAGGGACCCTGAGTATATAAAGTCTATCTTGCATTTCAGCTTATCCAATCATTTTCAAGGAGTTTTTGTCCTTAATGTGAGAACCATTAGAATAAAAAATAATCACACAAGATAAACTATCAATTAACTTTGCTACTGAAGGAAGATTAAAAGTGAAGTTAGGATATACAAAATATTATCTAGGACATGATCTTGATTAATAAAAACACTTCTAAAATAATTTGCAATGACTTGATTTCCATTTGGTAATTTGACAAAGATAGGATTAATTTGATGATATGAAGTGAAATGAGTCAAGGATGAACAAATATGATCAGTTGCACTAGTATCAAGAATCTAAGAACTAAAGAAAGAGAGAAATTTATTCCCAGTGTGTGTTGTTGTGTTGGAAGAAATGACAGAGATCTGATTAGAAGCATTGTCAGCGGATTTAGACTGTTGTAGAAGGGCTTATAATGTTTGTTATTGCTCAAGAGTAAAACCAATTTGCAGAGAATGCACTTCTGACCTTGAACCTTCATGATTCTGCTGGTTATTATTACAGTCTGCTTTCTGATTTTAAACTTGAACTGAGATGGGAAACCATGTTTCCTATAGCATGTATTAATCATATACCCTGTCTTTTCATAATGACTTCAAACTTTAGATGTATATCGTCTTCCATAACTTCTTCTGCTAGTATCCATCATTATCTTGGACTGACCACCAAAAATTTGTCTCTCTTGTTGTGTGCCAAGAGAACAAATCATATGTTGTTGAGAACTAACATGGTAAGGTGAGCTAAAATCTTGTGAGAGATCAACAATTTAAGCCATGATAAATGTAACAACCAGAGCTCTCAAATTAGTGCCTCTGATACCATATTATGAAAATAAAGAGACGAACAAGAATGAACAAAGGATATGAGAATAAAAATATTCTATCTGTTTTCTTATTTTGATCAAAAGTAGAAGACTATATATATATATATATATATATATATATATAAGTAATGTACCCATTCTGGATATAGCTAAATAAAGAAAACAAATAAAAATATTATAATATGATAATGTCATAAAAATAAATAAACAAAATTAATAGCAATTTGATTCTGTTATAAATATAAAATCACATAATTGATATTAGTTTCTCTTGTATCCATATCATCTGAAAATTACCATATATGATATCCTCGATATGAAGGTATGTTAGAGATTTTATTTTGACTAAGACAAACTTTCCAAATCTTATTTTCCTAAATCGGAATTTTATAAAAAATATATATTAAATTTAAACTTACTTCTTGATAATATGCTTGAAAGGGGAGGGAAAACCAATATTGTTTCATGTGCTCATTAATAAAAGGGTCCCCAAAATTAGGAGTTATAGTAAACCAAAATGCAGCATTGTTGGGTGGTACCCTTTAGGTAGTTAGAGAAGATTTTTGTGAGACAAGTAAACCTAATAAGGAGGTTATAGCGATTACACGTATATATGGAATAGAGTTTTCCACAAATCCCCTTTTATTGTCAACAAAGGCTACGCTCCATGTCTCATTTTCTTGTAACATGGCGACAATCTTCAACTACTCTCAAAAGGTGTCGCTAACACTCACAATGACCATTGTCTAGGAATTTGTGTCCCTAAAATACACCCTTGCCCTTAAGTTCATAATCTCTTACTCAACTACCTTTCATTTTCTTGAGGTGGGGGCAGTGGAACTGTGCTTGATTTTCTTCGAATGCGTTAGTTAATTTAACAAGATAGTCAGGTTGGTGTTTTGCCAAATATCTTTGATCAAACAGGGGAGATGATGAGCATGGAAGTCAACATCCGTAATTTAGTTACAGTCCTATTTTTGGACATAGACCCTGTTGGATTAAGCTTCTCTTTTGATAAATTTAATTTAATTATATATAAATTAAAAACAATAAATTATAAACAACTTATATGAAATAGTTTCTAGAATTTAATTTCTACATAGACTAATTTTATTATGTACAAACACTGATTTTTCATTTTTAGAAGTAGTTATAGGTTAATTGATCTAAAAGTAGCTTTGTCCTATTTTTTTATTTTTTTTGTAAAATAACATGTTTATAATGATTTCATGACTTTTAAATAAAAATAAATTAACAAAAGGGTTTTATTTCTGTTTGTTAGTATTAATTTGACAATAGAGAATGTGAAAAATAGATGGATTAAACTGTTGTAATTCTTTTCGTATGGATGTCATCTATATTCTCAGTAAAACTTGTTATATGTGTCATTCAAGGGAAATTCAACAAAAATAATTTTTTAATTATTTATTTTACATTTTTCTTTATAATTTTTCTTACCTTGAAAGGTATGATTTGTTTGCTTAATACTTGAATGTATCATTTTTTGGTATTTCTGATTTCTTTATTCATAATCAGTTCATTTTGTCACAGTTTGTTGTGTTACAGTCATGCATGTTAGTCTTCCCTTATCAATCTAAGATCTTTAGATAAAAGTCCAAGTAAACTTTCTTGGATGTGAGGTTCTTCCATTCAAGCTTGAAGGTACGAAAACATGATTAAGAATAAGAACTTTGCACTTTCGGCAACTCTTGATGGTTTCTTGGTTTGGGTAAGGTTTTTTGGCAGTAAAGGGTTGTAGATGGTCTTGTCAAGTGCAGGATAAATGATTTTATGGTTGACTATTGAAAAAATCTTTGAGGAGGATGTAACGCCTAAATTATGTTAGGTTGTAACACTATGATAATAAATATGAATGATGTGATTTATGAGAAAAAAAAATGTATATAATAACTATTATGAAAACAAATAGTTGATTATCAACATAATATGGTATGATACAATTATACATAAAATAATCAAGAGTAAAAGTTCTAAGAAGATAACGTTAAAATTTGGTTGCAATATAAATAATATAAAAGAATAAAAAATTAAGAGACTAAACAACTTGTAAAGTTAGTTCTAAGTGTCATTAAATATGCTTCTCTGTAATGATTCAAGACTATATGAAATATACTTAGTGAGTGCTTAAATGAAAAACAAAATAAATATAGTTGTTTATTCAAGCAATATGAATATAAAAATCACATAAAAAATTTACTCAAGGTACGATGCAACTCAAGTTTTGTGAAGTAATAAAACCTACTTGTTATTTTTCTAGACTTTCACTCTTGTGACATTATGTTGAGCTAAGACTCTAAAGTATGATATGAATCATAAATATTTATACACCATTCAAAGATTCAAACCTTAGAGGTTGAAAACACTAAAACATGAATCTCCAATATTTACATCTGTAAGTGATTCAAGCCTGGGAGATTGAAACATTAAAATATGAATTTCCAATACTTATATTCCCTTAGGATTTAACTTTGGGGATAAAATAATTTTACATTTTAAAGATATTTAATTTGGTAAAATTGTGCATTTCAATGGTTTTCAAGATTAATTATCAATCAAGAATCACAATATCAAATAAAAGAATATATTTAACTAATACTTCAAAAAGCAAGTAAGATATTCATAAAAAATAATTTCCAATAAAGGACAATTAGTGTAATATTTCAAACAGAACCAATAAGGAAAAAATGTTTATTTAATTGAAGTCCAGCAGTTAAGGTCATGCAACTTAAGAGTTCTATTTCTTTTCTCGAATCCTTTAAACAGATATGAAAAGAAAAAAGGATTTAATAGAAGCAAATTACTCATCCTTTAGGTGTTTTATTTGCATAGAATATAATTGAAAAAAAAAAGTGAGCAGGTGATGAGAATGAATGGAAAAGATAGACATACATGAAGCTTTGAGACCCCAAGTTGTAACATTAACTGTAAACTTTCTTTTCATGTTTTGAGTCCATATGATAATAAATAAAATTTATCATTCATTACTTATAAACATATTAAGTTACTTCACAATATAATCTCTTAAATTATCTCATAATCGTAATACGAGATTTGATGATAAAAAACAGTATAAAAATAATTAAAAGATATAACAAAGTTTATGTACACGTAAAAAAAAAAAGAATAAATAAAAATAAATAGGAAGCTTAGACTAGATGTATCAAATATACATCGATACAATGGATAGAAAATTGTAATCGAATGGACGAAGTAATGGTGTATAGGTATATAAAATGCACGAGATCATGCAAAACAAACTTTTCAGATGCAACACTAAAAGTATCAGACAAACTGTTCAACAAGTATGATAGATGGAACAATCACGAACATATCAGACGACGCGTCTTCTTACAATAAACAATCTATTACTACAAGGAGTATCTCTAAACTTAGTGCTTATGTTCAAAATTGAGTTCTCAAATTTGTGTTTTGAGATCACTGAATTTTAATTATATATCCTTTAACTTTTAAAATTCATAAAGGCTTAGAAAGTTTTTGAAAATAAATTAATGTTGGAATTTCTAAAATTAGAAAGTTCCCATGAATCAAATCATTAAATTTCAAATTTATCCATGTATTTACAAATGATTGATTTTGACTTAATTAGATGTATTGAAACAAATTATTGGTTATATTAATATGATTAATAGAAATAAGAAAGAAGAACTACGTGCAAAGGATAACAAAGCAAATGTTTCCTGATAAAGCTTCAATGGATGAATTATGAAGATAAGTTGCATGAGTTAATCAAGAGAAGATATCACTAGCTTCAACGATCAACTTTCTATAAGAGAAGAAGTTGAAAAGAAGAATGAGACCTATGTGAATATAATGAACATATTATGTCTCAACGTACATAATAGCTACACAAATGGAAAATTTTCAAAATAAATTGAATACGCATTAAAAGATAATATATTTAGTAATAAAGAGAAATCCATTCGCAAAAGCTTTAATGATTATCATTTAAATAGATATATGAAGACCTTGAAGATGAAGAAGAAAATATGAAAGAACTAGCGAACGAAGAGAATGAACAAGTGATTATTGTAAATATGATAGAATAGTGTTTATAGTTGAGTCTCATTGTTTTATCAGCTTTTTGAAAGCAAACCATTATAAATTCTTCACTACATGAAGGATACCTTGTGATCTTTGATTGTTCTCTGTTCAGGGTATTTTTTTCATTGTTGAGAATTATTGATATTAGGGACAGATTAAGACTAGTATACTTGGAGAGGAGTAAGAATACTTATTTTTTAGAGATGTGTGAAAGCTCGTTTCCTAGAGAGGTTTGAAAACTCATTGCTTAGAGAGGTGTAGAATATTCGTTCCTGGAGAGGCATGAAAACTCATTACCTGGAGATCTATAGAATACTTGTTTCCTAGAGAGGTCTCAAAACTCGTTTCTAGTGAAAGCTCTTAGGCAATTTGCTTTAGAGGATTGGACGTAGCCCTTTTTGTAGGGTGAACCAGTATAAATCTTTGTCTACTTCTCTTTTTGCATTATATTGTGTTTATATTATTTTTGAATATCTACATTTAACGATTTGAGTCCAGACTCCATTCAAACCCTTCCGCCCTTTCTAGAGCCAATTGTAACTAAAAATCACAATAAATTCATTAAACGAATTATAATTTGCTGAGAAAATTTTAAAAATTAGAAAGAACACCACCTTAGATTCATTTTGAAAAAATCAGCCAATCTTTGTGTGGATAAGATTGATATGGCATCTAAATTTTTGAGGACGAAATATTTAAAAATGAGTAGAGTGTTTTAACATCCAAAGAAACTAATACTTATAAGAAAAACACTATTATCCAAATTTTCCTAGCACATTAGTTTTCACTCAAAAAATCAGGTACAGAGACTTAATGAGCTTTCACTTCACCTGATCTTCTAAGAAAAGCATAATTGCACTCAACAAAATTGAGTTTGATCAGTGAAATTATGTAAAAGGTAGTCTATTTTTTAGAACTTAACTTGTCTTTTAGTAGAAAAGAATGTAGTCTACATGTTGCTATTTGCTAAAGGAAACATTATATCCACTATGAAACAATAGAATCATGTTCAGTAGATTATGTTTAAGACATTCTACCAAAAAAATGTTATCAATATAGAGAGTAGGATCCACGCGTATCCTCTAAATATCAATTGTCCTTCCTTTTAGGTTTCCTCCAATGTCGTGCTTCCTCTTTGACATTTCTTCAGGTTTAGGAAGATAGACCATTCTTATCATATGTCATGAATAATGGCTATCCAAATACCATCACAAGGTTCTTTTTCCTCCTTGTAAGTGCATATACGATATGAACAATGACTTCTTTTAGTTACAAAAATGAACTTTGATCCTTTTTTGTTAGTTTTGAAATGTTTAGACACATTTCGTGCAAGATGTTGGTGAGATATAGGAATTTTATTTCTCTTCTACAAAGCTTATTCCTCTTTTGTTAGAGGTTTTTGGGGAGAATCCTATCAACATGTTTAATCTCTTGTTACCCTTTGTACTTAAGGATATGACTTTCTTTAAAGTCTTATTGTGAAAAAGTAGGTCATCAATTATTTGATAGTGGTTTTCTTCAAATATTATCTTTTTCAAAAGAAATTATCTTGAACTAGAGATAATTTATTTCTTTTTCCTTTAAAACTAAATCTAAAATGAGTTTTAGATTTCTCTCTTATGTTGTGAAACTCTAACTTTAGTTTTTCATATTCTTTAGCAAGGTTGATTTTTAAAATGTAGTCTTCAAAGATGAAAGATTTAGTTTTCAATTTATTAAAATTTTAATTTCACCCATTAATCTTGTTTAAGATATGAGAGAAGCTTGTGATATGCTTCTATGACAAGTGAAGATTAGAGAAATGTCATTGTCTTTTGATGGGATGTTAGACGAAGTTGACAATTTCTTTTGTATCATTTCCTTTTCTAAGTTTTCCAAGTCTTCTCATGTTGACATCAAAATATTATTTACATCCTTTTTTAAAACAAAATGCTTCTTTTCTTGGCTCTTTCTTAAAAATCCCAAGTTTTTACATTAAAATTAAACTACTTGTGTCTTCTTATCCTAGGCTCCCACCTTTATTTATTGAGTCATGCTTCCTCTAAAACACTCTTGCGCTTTTCATAGTTGATGAATATTTCTTAAGATGAATGAAATCTTGTTGATCATTCTTTAAGTTTTTCTATGTTCAATGCTTTGTTGAAAGTGTACTAGGAATTACAAGTATCAAGACTACATATTTTCATTCTTTACGACTCTATCTTACACTAGTTTTAACTCATGCACCTTTAGGATGCTAATGAGTTTTTCCATAAACATATCTTAGCCTTTTATAGGTTCTTAACATTTGACGTAGATTTCTAAAAGCTAGGCAAATTATGTAATATTCTGTCAGTACGATCATAATGATCACAGTGTTTACCAAGAGATATGATCTAAAATCCATTATACTTTGAATGTTTTTATTTGATTTCTTATTAAATATCTAATATTGATGAGTAAGGAAACTTATTTTATTTTGTTTACTTGTGTGGAACCCTGTACATTATTATTAGAGTGTTCCACATCTCCTTCGTGTATGCACTTTAGAGTAAGTTTCTTTTGACAGAGTTCCATGCATGGGAGTTCAAAAAGTATCATTATTTTTTTTTCTTCTTCAATTTAGAAAGTTATGAATCCGGTTCATTGTCCTTGTCAACAACAATGTAGTTCTCATTTTTTACCACATCCATCATGTTAATGTGATATGTTTCAAAAAACGCAATCATGCATTACTTATAGCAGTAGAACTTTTTGACCTTGAGGAAAGAAGTTTATTAACAACTTATCTTATGTTTCCCATGGTTGCATGGATTGTTTTCCTTTGTCTTGTAAAGAACTAATCCTAAGATGTTAACTTTAATACCAATTGAAAAAGCATGTGTGGGGGCTTTGATTGAATCTTTGAAACTGCCTTAGAAAACTTTTGCAATAAAGTTTATTAGATAATTATAGGGGGTCATCTAAACATTTCATAAATCAGTTCATGAAAGACTTCTAAATCATTTTAACGAAAACCATGTGAGTAAAAGTATGTGTAAAAGAAAAAGATAGTGAATGCTTTATTTTTATACTAGTTCAATCCTAACCTAAGCTATGTCTAGTTCTCCAATATCAAAAGAAAAGGGTTTCACTCAACAAAAAATGTTTACAAGTATTTTCATTGCCAATTATGGCTTATAAGAGTACGTAGCCTCCAGATTATCCATTAAACTTTCCCAAGGTTTATGCATAAGTACACAAGGTCCGTTTAGGCAAAGTACACAAAACATTTAGAGACTATGCAACAAACAAAATGTTGTTTATAATGTTACACTTGAGTGGATTTGAAAATACAAACACTTCTCATTCTAAGAGATAACTTCACACCCATGAAGGATATAAAACTAAGAACTCTATTTTAATAAGTTGTCTAGAAGATGAATTATCTAAGCACTCATCGTTTTTTCATCATTCTTTCATGTGTATAATGAACTTCTATTAATAGGTGTTACAAAAAGATTTGATGTGACCTAATAATTCTAAGTTGTCCTTTGTGTTAGATATTTTTAACAAAGATGTTTAACTTCATGCTAAAACTTTATTTTTATATTTCTTTTATTGGAAGAAAAAAATATAAGTTTTATTTAAGCAATTATGTTATTCTTATTGACCCAACTAGAATTAACTTACATAACTTAAAGGTAAGTTGTGTGTACGTGTGTTAAGATCTACTTTAAAAGTTGTGAGATTGTCCTTTAAGAATAGATGGTCTTCTAAAACTAATGTTGTATTGGAACGATTCATAAATATCAAGATCGTCCAATTCTTGATGCATTTATAACTTCTTTATAAATTGTCTACTTTCTTATTGTGTAACACTTTTAAGTAAAAGTATGGATCCATGTTATATTTTTTTTATGTGTATAGCAAATACCGATCTTCATATATTGTTAACTATTCACACTTAAGATTCATTAACTATTCACACTTAAGATTCATTAAATATATAAAAACTTTTATGTGTATAACAAATACCAATCTTCATATATTGTTAACTATTCACACTTAAAGATTCATTAAATATATAAAAACTTAATATTATTATTGGATGACTTTGAAAAATATATTAATGTGGACTTCCATCTAATCATCTATGTCTTAACATGGTCATCTATGCTTTAACAAAACTTATTTATAATTCCTAAAACCTATATGAATAGCTTCGCTACACCATTTGCAACCTACAATTAGATTTCCAAAAACCTAATTAACCATATTCCACCTATGTTATAACTTTCGCCAACTATATTTAAAGTTCCAAGAAGTTCATCATCCAAGACAAATAAAAATCGCTCCATACATACCTAGATGTATCCCTTGTATCCCTTTTATCTACTGACACCAAAATCGAGTCATACCATACACAAACACAAAAAAATAATGAAAATAAATTATACCATGTTGTCTTGATTTTCCTTTATATTTGCTACTTTGAGTGGACAGTGCAATACTCAAGAAACCTCTTGTACAGGTTTCTATCAAGTTCCAGGTTTCCACCATGTAAAAACTAGTATAGAAGAGCATACAGTGTATGAGAGTGAACCCCATGCGATGGTGAATATGGTAATATTTGCTTATTCTCAATATTTCTGTTCTAATTTGTTGAAGTCAAAGTTAGGTGCATTTTTATGTATTTTAAAAATATTTTTTTATCTCGATAATTAAGACAGACATTGATCACGGTTTTTTATTGTTGAAATTAATTACGTACATATAATTCTAAATTTTATTTAAAATAATAATTAGAATAGTATCTATATTGTACCTAATATTCTCTTATTTAAGAAAGCAGATGCAGTCCCTTTCGAAAGGCCATGTCCCACCTAATATTCTCTTGTCTAATATTTTCCCTTGTGTTCGCTATTCTTTTACCCTTGTTTTGTTGCATGCATGCATAAATCCCTTTTTGTTTTTGACCTTTCAGACACCACAAACAATTAATATAAAACATTCGTACTTTTGTTTTGTTAATTTTCATTAAGGAAAAAACAAAGGTAGAAGATGATTGATGGTACACCGTTAGCCAACAAAACCTTCACTATTAAGTGCCTTATGGTTGATTATATAATGCATATAACCAATCAGATGCATCATCACTCACACACCTAATACCTATGCCATAGAGAAACATTACGTTTTAAAAATGTTTAGGGTCTAATTAATAATCACCTTGTAAAAATATTAGAATCTAACTAATAACTCAATGGAATGTAGCATCAAGGAAAATTATAATTAATTATGTTAAATGAAACTTACATACTTCTAACTTTAAAATAAATATTTTTAAGTTTTTTAATAAAATGACATTTATACTTTTATAATTTAAATAATTATTGATGGCTCTTAAGCTTTTAATAAATGATATTTGCATATTTTATATTTTTAGTAAAATAATACTCGTCTTCCTGTTGTAATTATATTTTTTACTTATAAAAACAATAATTTTTATTTTTCATGAAATTAATTTTTAATTTTCATATATGTTTAAATTTTAATGAATATAATATTTTTAAATAAAATAAAAAGTGGGTGTTACTTTGTTATGAAATATAAAAAATGTGAATATCTTTTATTCAAAACATATAGAAGGTGAATGCCTATTTAAAAACTAGAAAGAGAATGTAAATGTCGTTTTACTAAAAATATAGCTAAGGTAAATATCCATTTTAAAATTAGAAAAAAATTTGAACATTATTTAGCATAACATCGAATTAATTGATACCATCATTCACCTGTAATACTTTTTCCATAGAGAATTATAACCTTGCAACAATGTTTAGATCTAACTAATTAATAATATTGTAATGTAGCAACATATATATTATATATAAAGGGAAATTATAATTAATTATGCTAACTGACACATATACTACATAAAATTTAACATTAGTTTTATAAACCTTTTATGATACTGATGTTAGATTGGGCATAATTGAAAATATGGACTTTTAGCATCAATTCAATGTTGAAGTTTAAACTTTCAATGAAGTTATAACTTATATTGAAAGTGTCATATTATGTTATAAAATAATTTGAGGTTAAGTTTAGCTAAGAGGAGAAATAAAATGGTTTTTAAAACTATCTTGAAAATATTAGCCCATTTTTAATTCTTCTAAAAAGAAGTTTAATTAAAAATAAATGCAATTAGATCTGCAATTAATAATGATAAAGATAGCACGAATAAAATTAATACAACAGATTAAAATATTTATACTAATTTATATCATAACAGATTTTATATCCAATCTTAGTTATCTAATCTTAGAATAACAAAAATTTACTATATTTATGTTTATAACAAGCACTCAATACATTTGAAGCATATACAATAGGATAAACAAGTAGATTAGCTCCTGAAAGCACTCAAGGAGGATATGTCCAATTCTTGGATCACACCAAAAGAAAACAAGAAACAACTGTTCAAAAACTTTGAATAGAACATCAATTCAACTCATGAAAAACTTTCAAGAGAACATCAATTCAATTCTTGAACAATCAAGAGGAAACATTTAGGATTAACCCACTAACACAATGATGAAAAGAGATTAGTAGATTCACAATACAAAGTGGAATTTCAGTATCAATACACTTTAACAAAACCATGAGAGAATTCAAAGATTTCTTGAAAATTTCTAGATGCACTCTTGGAGCAAATGAAAACAACTCAAATTAATCTCTCTAAACATTTCTAATTATGCTTTTCAAATTATGGTATATGATTTTTTTATATTGAATCAAATGTTCAATTTATAAAAGTTTTCAAAACCAATTTAAAAACATATTCAAATACATTTCATTTAAATTGTTAACCAATTACTCTTGAAAAGAGGTAAATATTGGTGGAAATGTTATTTATCTTAATCAATTACTTAACTAGTTAATAAGTTATTTTGCTCTTCATCATTTATGGAACAACTTAAGAACATATTAATCCATTAGTAAGCATGTTAATTGATTATTCTTAAACACAAGCTAAAAACACAATTCTACATAGTTTGTTTTAACCCATTATCAAACTGATAATTGATTATTTTGTTCTAGAAACATATCAAAAACATATTAATTGATTACATAAAATCTTAATTAATTAAAACAAACATAGAACCTTTTTCAAAATATTTTAAGCTTTCAAAGCAAATTTGAAAGGTTAAAAACATGTGAAAAAGAATTAAATTTATTTTAATCACATAAGATTTTTTTGTAATTGATATGTTTCAGAACATGATGATTGATTATTTGCTTTGTTCATCGATTAAAATAAAGAGAAAAAATGTGTCTAAAAAGATAATCAATTAGCTTTTTAATAATCGATTAACTTTGTTTTAAGTTGTTTTCTAAAATAAATAGAAATTTGAAATTATTTATTAATCATCAAAATAATTCTTTATTTATTATTAAGATTTGATTTTATCGATTTAATCGATTTTAAATAATAATATAATCAATTGAAGAGAGAGCATATTTTTTTTTACTGAAACATCCTTTCTTCTAATAATAATCAATTAACAACTTAAGATAATCAATTAAATGTATCAAAATCAATATTTATTGAGTTTTAAAATTATATAAATTGAACCTTTCTCTAATCCATTAAACAAAACTTTGTGCATACAAATTTGATATACGTTTTCATACATATTGAGATATATTTTTGTGTTAAATCCAGTTTCAATATGGCTCCAAGAAAGGTTTCAACAAAGTTTCAAATCACTCTTTGTTTTTCAAAGATATTCAAAGAAACCAAGGTTGTGGTTATGTGATCAAGTTCTTAATCTTTGATTTGCTTTATTTGTGTTTTCAATCACATGAGGTGATAACATTCAATTTTTCACATTCTATTTATATTTTGCATCTATGGAACCTATTGGATAAATTAATTTTGTGGATATGCATAAATTATAATAATTGATTCAGATTAATCTATATATACCAAAGTATTATTATTAATTATGGGATGTGAATATTATTTATATATAATATGGACAGGCTGATAATAGGTGGGTTGAGTCCTATCTTAATTATATACAAAAAGGGTCCTTATGGTTAACCACATGTTGGTTTTTCTCTATCCTATTAAAGAGAAAAATAGAGCAGTTTTATGTACGCTGCTTGACACTTTGGTTTAACACGTAAACACCCTTCTATGCTCTTTTCTTCTTTGTTGTGCTTTCTCAAGATCTGTTCTTACACAATTACATCAACGAAATTCAGTTTTCTCTAATCAATTACAATGGCATCATCATCTTCAGTTCCAGGTAAGTATTGGATTTAATATTGTATGTATGATTATACTTGGCATGCATCAATTGGACTGAATATAATAAATATTCAAGAATAAATCTTTCAGAACCCACTTGTTGTTCTCTTAAAGGGTATTTCGAGAGTTAAATTTTTGTTTTCTCTTGGTGTGTCTCAAGAGTTGGACATATCATCCTTGATTGTATTTAGAAGTTGGTTTAATAGTGTTTCTAATCTTGTATATGTTTTGCATGGGTTAGTTCTTGTATTAAACACATAAAGATAGTGGATTTTATTTGTTCTAAGGATGAATAGCTAAGACTAGATGTAGGATCTATTGTAATTTGTACTAGTATAGATCTTGTGTAATCTTTCTCATTCTTTATCTTATCTCTTTTATATTGTTATTATTATATAGGTTTTTTGTGTGCAATCTTTATTAATCTTGATTCAACAATTAATTGCATTCAATTTTCTAATAATATCAATTTTTCAAAAGAGTTTAAGAAATAATGTGTTGTCTTTTCCTAAGTATAATAAGGAGCTTAAAAGAATAGATGAAACACACACAAAACATCAGACGATACGTGCATAAACTAAGTTAATCTTGTACTTCAATAAATATCCATATGTTTATTTTATGTTGTAGGGAATGTTTGTCTGTCAAAGAGATTCGATCAACATAAAGTACAAAATAATATCAAGATCTCTTAGGACACAGGTTAAAGTTGTTTTCTTCATCAAAATCCTAATACAAAAAGAGTTTTTCATTCTGACCCGACTATTTGCTATGTATGGTGTGCATTTTTACCATGAATCTATGCAAAAGGTTAAATTGCTAAAAAAGATGAGCATTGACAATGTAAAAATGATGTTGGGTAAAGAATGAGGGCATTTAAAGATGTTGGAGTGAATTTAATGCAACAATCATATTCAAGGCGATAGGCCTATAAAGGACATTAGATTAACTAAAGCTGCTCAATAGATATAAATGGTCTCTCAACGGTTATCTTCTTCCAAGGCATAAATAAAGCCTACCATCAAGAAGAATATGATCTCTCAATGGTTATCTTCTTCCAAGGCATAAATAAAGCCTGCCATCAAGAAGAAGAAAGAGAAATCACAAGATATATTGTGTCAAAATGTTCCTCAAATGTTGAGCAATCCTATCAGCTTCAGAAAATGACCCTGGAAGTCTATATTAGAGTATAAACAATATCAAAGTACATGGAAGCAAGAACTGAAAGTGTTTATCAAACTACCTATGAGTGGAATGCTTGAAGTCAAGAATACCCAAGATTACATTACTTAAGAAAAAAATTGTAGGTGATTATCTTACTATACATTGATTTTTAATGTTGTTGTTGTTATTATTATTATTATTATTATTATTATTATTATTATTATTATTATTATTATTATTATTATTATTCAAAATCTATGGAAGAATGATTCAAACTAGGGTCCTCTAACTACACATAGAACTTTATAATCAATACACCATATCAACTTTGTGATCATATTTTGATTATTATTGTTATTCTTATCAACTTTGTGATCATATTTTGATTATTATTGTTCTTCTTATTATTGTTATTATTATTAGTAATAATATACAATATTATTATTTATGCCACTTTTTAATTATTATTATTTTGTATATTAGTTGTGATTATTTTTTAATTTGTCAAGAAAGATTCATTAAAAATATAAAATATACAAGTTACAAATAATTATTTATTAATATAAAATATCATATAATACAATTATTTTTTTAATAGGACTATAATTAATAAAAGTTTATTTAATGTGTATAAATTAATATAAAATATCATATAATAATATTTTTAATTATTAATATATTGCTAATAGTTCTTTTAAAAAAATACTAAATTTGTTTTACTTTAGACTTCAACCATAACCTTTTGTTGAAAAAAAAACAATTATAGTTCCATTGTGTCATTTTACAATTATGACACTTGTTTCAGATATTTTTATCTATTTATTTATACCTTTATACTTTTAAGATATTTTTATCTATTTATTTATACCTTTATACTTTTATTATGACATTAATAAATAATATATTCAGTTCAAATTTAAATTTATTATTTAAATTTAACATATAAAATTTAAATTATTATTATTATATATATAAGTAAATAATAGTTATATATATATATATATATGGATGGAAGTAAAAAGAATAGATACGATTCACTTAAATCTAAATCTTTGAAAAAAAATAAATGTAAGTAATAACAAAGTTTGTTTTGCAAAATAATATAAAACAATAATTAATTTTCATCAATATCATCTTCATCAATAATATTGTTTTCTTTATCATCTATTCAATCAATAATTTTTAATGACACAACATTATTTTCACTACACTCTAAAATATTATTAAATTAAAATATTAGCTTGTCTCCCTCTATGCTTTTCAAACTCCCTCCTAAATAAAACTAAATCCCTTCATCTTTCCTAAACCTGTGTAAAGTGTTTCTTAAACCCTTTCTAAATAAAATTAAATGCCTCTATCTTTTTCAAACGCTTTTCACCTTCCCTCCTCTTCTTCCTTTGTCAAAACCCTAACCTCAAAAACCAACTTCCTCAATTTGTGATCATTTAATTTCTAATCCAAATTTCTCCTTATTTTTTCCAATTCAAAACCCTCCACCTCTTCTTTCGTAGTCATTGTTCAACATCATTTAAATCCTAAGTTTACTCTAAGTTGTGAAATTCAATATATTTCTCACACTCTTCACCCGCTAAGTCCGCAGAGGGGTCATTTGAGGTTCATACAACAGATTTCTTCTTCGAAACTATTAGAATCGGTTGGTGGTTCTTGCAATCATTCTGGTGAGTTATCGGTCGTCGACGAATCAACTCTTCTGATGGGTTCCGGTGTTTGCACCAAGGACGGTGAGAAAGAGTAGATTCGTCGACGGCCGATAACTCACCAAAATGATCACAAGAATCACTGACCGATTCTAATAGTTTCAGATAAGAAATTTGTTGCATGAACCTCCAATGGCCCCTCTGCGGACTTAGCGGGTAAAGAGTGTGAGAAATATATTGAATTTCACAATGTAGAGTAAAATTAGGATTTAAATGATGTTGAACAATGACTAAGAAAGGTTGAGGGTTTTGAATTGGTAAAAACAAGCGGAAATTTGGATTAGAAATTAAAGGATCACAAATAGGGGAAGTTCGTTTTTGAGGTTAGGGTTTTGACAAAGGAAGAAGAGGAGGGAAGGTAAAAAGCTTTTAAAATAGATAGAGCCATTTAATTTTATTTAGAAGGGGTTTAAGAAACATTTTACAGGGTTTAGGAAAGATGGAGGGATTAGTTTTATCTAGGAGGGAGTTTGAAAAACATAAAGGAAGATAAGTTAATATTTTAATTTAATAATATGAATTCTATTTTATTTAAAAAAATCATAACTAATAATTTTAAATTATTTATTGTGTAACCTTTTGGTCTTTAGTATTTTATTTTACTTTACCTATATAACTTTTTGAGAGAATAATTTTATTTAACTATTTTCTATAAATGCCAAAAATAAATCAAAAATTGTATTTAAAGTAAGAGCTTTTATAAATATAGAAAATCACTCTAAAATATTGAAAAATATATTTTAGTTTGTTTTGGAGGTTTATTTTCTATTAACAGTTAAGTTGATAAGTAAATATTGTATGTTTTAATGCTTATTTATATTATTTTAACACATTTTTACTTCTATGAATTTATATTAATGACACAATAACATTTTTAACCGTTAATCAAGATAAATTAGGGTATTTTATGGTGACTATTGATGTGATCTTAATATTTTGTTCTTACACATATCTGGTAGAGCTGATGAAGCATAGATGATTATGAGTAAAAAGAAAATAGAAAATCATTTCTTTCACTGATAACTTGTGAGGTAATACCATACACTAAGTTGTAATACTTAAATAAGATAAACAATATGATTCTAAAAGGATTTGTGAGAACAAAAACTCATTTATTTAACTAAGAAAATATTTAGCTATATCTTACATTGACCTTCTAGGCTTTAGCAAGTGTAGACAATTATGAATCTAAAAAGATTAACAGAAAGAAAAATTTATCTCTTTGACCGACGACATGTGAGACTATACCTTTCACTAACATCTTAAACTCAAGTAGGCATAGGTGAATGGAGTTCGGTAGTTTACAGAGAGCGAAAAAGGCACATGCTTACAACAATTGGACGAAAATAAACTAATAGTTAGTATGAGTTGTAGATGTTGATGTGCTCTCATTCATTACTAACAATTAGTATGAGTTGTAGATGTTGATGTGCTCTAATTCATTTATAAATAAATAATGTGGGGAATGTAGATCTTAGTATCCTATTCGTATGTTGACCAGACTCGAGAAAGCATAAACGAAGACATATCTACACTAGTGTCTAATTTTTAAGTAGGCATAGGCAAGACCTAAAATGATTTATGAAAAAATAAACTTTTTTTATCAAGAAAATGTATAATTATATCATATGTTGACCTTTAATGCTTTAGCCCGTGCAAACAATTATGAGTCTAACAAATTATTGGGAAATAAAAATCAATGTTATTTTTATTAATATTAATATAAACATTAATAGTAATAGTGACTAATGAAAAGAAAATCATAAATTCAAATGAATGTGTGCATAAATATTATTGTAATTTTAGAGTGTAGTGAAAATAAAGTTGTGTCATTAAAAATTATTGATTTAATAGATGATAAAGAAAACAATATTATTGATGAATATTGATTATTGTTTTATATTATTTTGCAAAGAGTAATGTTAGGTTGACACTCCCACGTGGCATACTCCCACTTGACACCGCTGATGTGGCGAAAAATAATATTATTTTAAGCCAGCGTGGAAAGTTTCAGAATCCTAAACCTTTTGCACTCTCGTTCAGAATCTGAAAAGCCTCCACTCAGTATCCCAAAAGCCTCTCAGTCTTCGGCCTCCTCTCAATCTCCCGCCTTCTGCCTCCTCTCATTTCAAAGCTCTCAGTCTTCTACCTCCTCTCAGTCTCGCGCTCTCTCGGTCTCGTTCAGTCTCAGCCTCCTCTACACTCTCGCTCTCTACACTTTCGCTCTCTCCACTCTCGCTCTCGTTCACTCTCACTTTTGCTCAGGTCGCTCTCTGCGTTCTTCGTCTAAGCAAAAGCTTCGTTTTTTATTTCGTTTTCGTTTGAAGGTTGCTCTTTTAAGTGATTACTCATGCAAAAGGATGTTTTTTTTTTTGTTTGTTGAATGATTTGCATGTAAAGTTTTGGTTTTTATGCGATTTTTGATGGAAAAGGAAGTCTTTTTGGTCGTTTCACTGTTCTGTTCTGGATCTGGAAAGGTTTTTGCGTTTAGGGTTTGATTTCTCTTGGTTTTGAAGTAAAGTTTGTTCTTTTATGTCATTTACATGATCATTATTGGTTCTTAGTGGAGAAAAGAATGTTTTTTGTAAGTATTTTAAGTGATTTTTCATGAAAAATGATGTTTTTGTTTGTTTGTCGTTTGATTTCCATGTAAAGTTTGTGTTTTTATATGCTTTTTGATAGAAAAGGAAGTCTTTTTGGTGTTCTGTTCTTCGTCGTTGCTGGAATATAAAAAGTTGCGTTTAGGGTTTGATTTTCGTTGGTGGTTGAAGTAACGTTTGGTCCTTTGTGTGATTTACAGTGTTCTTCTTGGTTGTTGATAGAAAAGGAATGATTTTTGTAAGGGTTTTAGGTTTCTAATGTTTGAATCTGTTAGTTTTGGCAAGTGATGAACACATGTGTGTTGAGTCGCCAAAACATGAACTAAGGTGTCCTCTCGTTAAAGAAGGGGTAACCACGCGTGTTTTATTAAACAATAAGTGGTTCCGAGCTTACAAAAAATTAGTAGTTACCCATGTTTTAACGAGGAGATAGCTCAGTACAAGCTTTGGCGACTGACGACAAAACACAAGAATAACAGTATCTATAATGAACTACGAAACACAAACGGTTCGTGTTACATACAAATTTACACATTTGCATGAATCTGGTGTTGTATTTTGTGTTACATCCATCAAACAATTCGTGATATATTTTGCTGACATGGTCTTTACAGGTGTATACTGTTCAATCTGGTGGATTTGTGTCACTCCTCACATCGCTAGGAAACACACAAGAGTCAGCATCTGCAACTAGTTACTCAAGCTTTAACGAGGGACAACTCAGTAGATGTTTTGGCGACTAAATACATTATGACCATTTTGGCATTTTAAGTTCTTATGTCCTTCAGTTAAAATCCTGTGAATTGCTTCCATGACTCTTTTATGTACCAAAATATGCTAAATTGACATACATGTGTGCATAAATAACATTTGTCAACCTACAAAAAATCAAGGGTTACCCATGTTTTAACTAAAGGACACCTCAGTTCACGTTTTGGCGACTAAATGCAGTACGACCAATTTGATATTTTAAGTTCTTATGTCCTTCAGTTACAACTTGTGAATTGCTTGGATGACCCTTTTATATACTAAAATATGATAAATTGACACACATGTGTGCATAAATAACATTTGTCAACTTACAAAACATCATGGGTTACCCATGTTTTAACGAGGGGACACCCCAATTAACGTTTTGACGACTAAATACAGTACGACCAATTTGGCATTTTAAGTTCTTATGTCTTTCAGTTACAACTCTGTGAATTGCTTGGATGACCCTTTTATGTACTAAAATATGATAAATTGACACACATGTGTGGATAAATAACATCTGTCAACTTACAAAACATTATGGGTTACCCATGTTTTAATGAGGGGACACCTCAGTTAATGTTTTGGCGACTAAATGCATTACAATAATTGTGGCATTTTAAGTTCTTATGTCCTTCAGTTACAACCCTGTGAATTGCTTCCATAACTCTTTTATGTACCAAAATATGTTAAATTGACACACATATGTGCATAAATAACATCTATCAACTTACAAAACATCTTGGTTTATCCATGTTTTAACGAGGGGACACTTCAGTTCACGTTTTGGCAACTAAATAACAATTTAAAGCAATATGATGCAACATTTACCCAAAGAAGTCATATGTTACAACATTGAACAGATATGTAAATAACAATTTAAATAACAAGATAATGCAATATCAATTTCAATTCTTTAATAAAAATTTGTTCAATTTACATTAAAAACAATTAATTGTTGCGACTTTTTACATTCCTTAAACCACCCTTACAAACCTTTTTCTTTTCTTAGGGTATGGTAAAAGAGGTTCTAATTTAGAGGATTTAAGAATCATCATCTTTGTTGGAGTCTTTGTTCAAGTTCTTTTAATGGTGGGTGCTTCTGCCTCTGTCTTCTGGCTTGTTGTTGTGGTTGGTCCTAGGGATGCTGGTGGGTTTCCTGCTAGGGTTGCTGGTGGGAGACTGGCCATGTCATATAAGGACTCGAATGCACTCCTGACTTTAATCTTTTAAATGGAGGTCATCGGGTACATGGCTATGAATATCTATGATGAGGCCATCATTGATGAAATTAAATACATCTTTTCCACCAATAACTAACAACAAAACTGTAAAGCGACCATTAAATATATTTTTTCCCTTTCTAGCCATCAATGTTCAAACACCAAATTAGCCTGTGTGCATTAGTAATGGTTTTAACGTTGCATTAATCAGAGGTTGCACCTTCTTTAATGAGGGGACACCTTCCCTCAAGTTTTGGCGACTATATACATGAACACATCAACACATAAACAACACTAACGTGTGTCGCCAAAACTATAACTAAGGTGTCCCCTCATGAATGAAGGGGTAACCAGTGAGGTTTTGTAAAATAATTGTCATTGTCATCAGTAGCCAAAGCTTGTACTGAGGTGTCCCCTCGTTAGGACATGGGTAACCACTGATTTTTTGTAAGCTCATAACCACTTATTGTTTGACAAAACACGTGTGGTTACCCTTCTTTAACGAGAGGACACCTTAGTTCATGTTTTGGCGACTCAACACACATGTGTTCATCACTTGCCAAAACAAACAGATTCAAACATTACAAACCTAAAATCCTTACAAAAATCATTCCTTTTCTATCAACAACTAAGAAGAACACTGTAAATCACACAAAGGACCAAACTTTACTTCAACCACCAACGAAAATTAAACCCTAAACGCAAAAATTTTTTATATTCCAGCAACGACGAAGAACAAAACACCAAAAAGACTTCCTTTTCTATCAAAAAGCATATAAAAACACAAACTTTACATGGAAATCAAACAACAAACAAACAAAAACATCATTTTTCATGAAAAATCACTTAAAATACTTACAAAAAACATTCTTTTCTCCACCACCAGTGTCAACGTAACATTACTCTTTTGCAAAACAAAATTCGTTATTACATACATTTATTTATTTTTTTCAAAGATATAAATTTAAGTGAATCATATCTATTTTTTTTACCTCCATCCATATATATCTATATAACTATTATTTACTTATTTATATATATAATAATAATTTAGATAATTTAACTTTTATATGTTAAATTTAAATAATAAATTTAAATTTGAAGTTAATATATTATTTATTAATGTCATAATAAAAATATAAAGACATAAATAAATAGATAAAAATATCGAAACAAGTGTCATTATTGTAAAATGACGCAATGGAACTATAGTTATGTTTTTTAACAAAAGGTTATGTATTCAAGTCTAAAGTAGAACAAATTTAGTACTTTTTTAAAAAGAACTATTAGCAATATATTAATAATTAAAAATATTATTGTATGATATTTTATATTAATTTATACGCATTAAATAACTTTTATTAATTATATTCTTATTAAAAAATAATTTTATTATATGATATTTTATATTAATAAATAATTATTTGTAACTTGTATATTTTATATTTTTAATAAATCTTTCGTGAAAAATTAAAAAAAAAAAGTCAAAACAATATATAAAATAAGAATAATTAAAAAGTGTCACAAATAATATATATCAATAGTGATAAGTTTTTAATAATATATATCACTATCACTAAGTGAAAAAACAATAAAGCATAAAACATGGTCATGTTTCATTTATAAGATGATTTCCTAGAACAATGATAAAGCCAATTTTTATCCCTTGTTAAAACATCAAGCTTTGAAATATGTTTAATATCTCTAGTTTTTTAAAATTTAAAATTTCTGATGTGCAAATTTTTCAAAATTTTACTTCTTAAAATTTTTTTTAAAAGGAAAATAAAAATACTATGGAATGAAATATGAATGCATGTCAAGATGTATGATTCATGAAAAACTAACTATATGTATGCATGGGACAACTTATGGATGTGCATTATGCAAGGTGGTATGAGAATGCAGAAAAGTTATGAATTTGAAAATTATATATATGGTATCATTAATGTATTAATGAAGACAAAACGCATATCCATGCTTATATGTACAATGTTGAGTAACATGATATGTAACTAACAATGTAATCGACATGGCTAAATCACAATGAGAAATAATGTATGCCTGTTCCTCAAGGGATACTTATTCATGACGTGTGGATGCAAACCTAACACACTTATTTGTATGTACAAGCAAATGGTGAGGGGTAGAGGAATGCAAAAATATCCCTTTATGCCCTAAACAACGTTCAATGTTGTGGTGTTTAAAGATTTAGGGTAATAGATATGTACTCGTATAGGATGACTCCTAATCTTTAAAGTATAAGGTCACTAGAGCTATGACTCACTTCATTGCATTATCCACAGTAGTTGGTAGCCAACTTGGTGTGAGCATACAATAGAAGAGAACATACTTTAGTTGGGGTTCTCACAATAGCCAAAGTGGGAAATATATCTTCATTGACATTGTTACACAACCATTTTTAATTCTAAACTTTCTCAAACTCAGATATAGGACTCCACTCATGATATGTAATTGAGAACTAGACGTAGTTTACATACTATAAAACGAATCAGTATTAAAACATCTTGAGTAATTTATTTCATCTATTATCTTATTATATTTTATGTTATACTTGTAGCAATGATCTAAAGAAGAAAAAGTTTTTCAAACTTCTTTTGAGAAAATATATTAGATTACCTAACCAACAAAACCTATTGTTTATCTACTCATATTGAGACAAATCTTACAAAAGAAATATAAAAAAAGAAATTAAACATAATCTAGTCCTTCCTTCTTATGTTTAAAAATATAACTATATCACTTTTTATGTATTAAAATTAAGATTATTAGTTTTATAAATTTTTTTGTGTATATATATATATATATATATATATATATATATATATATATATATATATATGTGTTGTTTTCTTTAAGAAGACTAACTATTCTCCTAATGGATAAAATAAAAAAATAGAAACGTATGCACATTTAAAACAGTTGGGAATTTAAGCTTTTTTCTAGGGTAATTAATAAAACCCCGAGAAATTTTTCACTGTAATTAATAAAAAGAAAAAATTAAAGAAAAATTAAATATTTTTTTAATTTGAAATATAATTTTTATTTTTATTTTGATCCTATTAATAAATATTTAATTTTAATTTTAACATATAACTCAAACTTTATATTATAAATAAAACTGAAATACAATTTTATTAATATCTTATATTCAGTTTACATGCATTATCTTTCTACTTTTAATTTAAATAATTGAATATAATTATTTCACATTGATGTATTCCAGTATCAATTTACTCTGTTGATGAATTAAATTTAAATCCAATAATTTAGTCTTCTTTCTTTATCTAAGTATTTAGTATAAACGGTATGCATATTTTAGTTAGAAAAAGTGAATTTTCAAGTTACATTTTTAACAGAGTATGTTTTTAACAAAAAAAAAAGAGAGACTATATATTACATAAATCAATATATGCATATATATATATATATATATTAAACATATTTTTATAAGAAAAAATAAAATTTCTTGATAAAAAGGTACAGATTTAAACAAAAATGTGTCAAAGCTGACTAGAAAGGCCAACAGTATTATTTCAAGCAATTTAATGATTAATTGGACAATATTAAATAATTTTTAACTAGTATATTTTATGAGAATAACTAATTAATCGTATTTACTTATTTTGGAGAACTAGTTAATACAAAAAATAATTAATTAATTAAGGAAAGTTAAAAATACAAATTAATTTGATATCTAATTAGGCATTTTTTCCAGCTTTATTTTAATAACTTAGAAATGATACGATGAAAATAAAAGTGTTAGATGTATTAAAATTTAAAAATATCCACTATCTATTAAATAATTAGTAAATTACTCTTCTCATTATTGGGAAAATATTAAACTTGAACAAAACAATAAAAAGTAAAGTGGACAAACAAAGAAATAAGAATCAAAGGAGTAAGTAGAGAAACGAAAGGGAGTATTTTCTGGATTATTACTGTTTTATATATTTTTAAATAATTTAATTATTCAGTTAATTTCTATCCAAATTTAAAGTTTTTAAATTTTTAAAAGTTATATACTATAATTTTTACGTTTTTATTTTAATAAATTATAGAAATTAAGAAACTTCAAATAATATATATATATATATATATATATATATATATATATATATATATATATATATATATATGTGTGTGTGTGTGTGTATGTGTGTTAAAAGAACAAATTTCTGAATTAAAATAAATTTAACTTAATTTAGAATTTAGAATATTGTATAATGGTTAAAAATATGCAATATTTGACTGAAATTGTTAAAAAAAATATATAGTTTTAGTCTTTATAATTTTGTGAAGGTGCAATTTTAATTTCATTAAAAATTAAACAGCACAATTGGCTCTTTATTTTCTAAAATGAAACTATTCTAATGCATTAGTGATGCTTTTTCTGATTTCTAATTAAAAATGTTGATGTATTAATAAGTGATGAAAATATTCATTACTTATTTACGTATAATATTAATAATAAATTTTAAATTATTATTACCATTATTAAATTTTATTATATTTATCTAATCTGCTTAAATAAATAATTTTCTGCTTATTTTAATAAGAAAATGCTATCTAGTTCTTAAATAAGTGATTATTTTAAAAATCATTTAGTTTAGAAACATTTATTTTAAATTAATCAACCTGAACCAAAATTGTTTCATTTTGGAAACTTAAAGAAAACATGCACTAATAAATTCTTAACTTAAATCCACTTTTTATCCTTGTATTGTCATGAATGCACAATTTTAGTCTCTGTAGATATTTAATTATCTATTTAATCCTTCATTTTTTTCTAAATTAAACAAAGTTTATTTATTATCAATAATTTTTCCGATTTCTAACAAGGTGTAAATAATGACTTATAATTAATCAATATTTGAACATTATTATTTCAAAAATATTGGTTAATGTTTTTCAATTATTAGAGGATATATCATGTTTAAGTGAAATAACTTAACTGTGTAGCAACTTAAAAAGCTAAATATAATCCAAAAATCACTTATTATGAAATCTAGAAACAAAAATAATCTAAAATTAAAGCCTAGAATTTCGAAAATGTAAAAAATTAAAATTAAAAGTCTCACCAAACAACTTCCAAGTATCTTTTGGTTTTTTTGGCAGAGAAAGGTGGGAAAAGAAAAAAAGTGCAACCTCAGTGACACTGACAGCCCACACGAACTGATATCAATTGCATGCACACATTCACTCATTTTTTTTTAATGTTTTTCATTTTTCCTATGAATGAGTGAGAAACTGAAAACATGGACCCACTAATCTTATTTTCACAGAAGAGAGTAAAAGAAACATTGAACTTTCAACAACCAAAAATCAAAAAATCTCAATTTTAGTTGTCCTTTTTCTTCTGGTTCCTGTGTCTTCATTCTGACCACCATTTTTTCTCCTCTCTCTTCTGTGGCTCATCAATGGCTGCTGGCTGAGAGAGGGAATTCATCATAATAGCCATGAATTTAATCTCTTTGCCATAGGATATTTATGTGGGCTCCTTTATATTCCTTTTTCACCCAGCAAAACTTTGTCTTTTAATGCTTTTCTTCACTCTGCATTGTGAAAGTTAGAACCTTTCTGCTTTTCTGTATCTTCAGTTTCAATGAGTGACTCATCACACTTCAATGGTGGTTGTGGGTTCAGTGCTGAAATGAATGGTTTCCCTTCACCTCCTGTTACTGTTATTGGTCTCCAGTGTTTCAACATGTTAGGGGTGATGGGTCATGCTGGAGGCAAGGAATCTGAAAGTTCTGATAAACCATTTCAGATTTTGAAGGAGGAGGAAGCATCTTTTGGGGTTGAAGCCATGAGCTTGTCTTTGAGACCTGGTGAAGAGCTTGAAGCTAATAGTTATTCTGCTACAGGGAAAATTAGACACACTAAGCTTTGTGCCAGAGGACATTGGAGACCATCTGAAGATGTCAAACTCAAAGAGCTTGTTGCACAATTTGGACCTCAAAATTGGAACTCAATTGCAGAACATCTTCCTGGAAGATCAGGTAAATCACAGTTTTGTCTTTTAGTTGATGAACTACGTTTTGTGTTGTGTTACTAGACTTTTTTTGTGCTGAATGGATAATTGCAGGAAAAAGTTGCAGATTGAGGTGGTGTAATCAGCTAGATCCTAGAATCAACAGAAAGGCTTTCAGTGAGGAAGAAGAGGAGAGACTCTTGAATGCTCACAGAGTGTATGGTAACAAATGGGCCATGATCTCTAGACTCTTCCCAGGTAGGACA
>Ga0209489_102342_pt1 | contig 38664 bp, 20 predicted proteins | sample SiratrowhiteBW_FD_187527 | JGI IMG/M metagenome (GOLD analysis project Ga0209489, IMG submission 187527) | Root nodule microbial communities of legume samples collected from California, USA - Siratro white BW (SPAdes) (version 2) | ecosystem: Host-associated > Plants > Roots > Nodule | place...
CCTTTTATACTTTTGTTTGAAAAAAGGAAAAAAAATTCATCTATTGAAAATGCTCTCTCCATTTCTCTTTAGTGTCTTTTTGAATACCCAGGTTTTCTGGTTAGTCAAGGAAACCTTTTTTCTTTATTAATTTATTATTTATCTGATGGAATTCAGGTATCTATATTTTTTCCTTATATAAAAACCAATCTCTGCGCTTCATCTAATGTATTCAGCTTTTAGAATAGGCAATAATAATATGTAGGAAATCTCAAAAAATGTTAGTTTGATGCCCTGAGAATTTGGAGAGATATCATGTTTGGAATTTATTGCTAAATCAGTAAACTGTGAACCCTTGATTATAGATCTGGTCTGCTTGCCGTGTAGAGACCATATCCTGCAATTTTAATTCTTGATCTTCAATCTACTCACTAATTTGCATTGTTACTAGATTAAGATTTTATATGCCCGATGACTTAAAAAGATGATTTCGTCATATTGTTTTATTTAGAGTTTGGATTGACTATGCAAAAAGGGCATGGATTTGATGTTATAGTTTAAGTTCTTGTTGGTGCTTTTCAGGATCTTGTAGTGCTGAGGAAATTGTTATTGGTTTAAGATTATCTGTTTTTCTCCCTAATGATGTCAAACTGTAACAGATAGTAGTAGTTCTTGATTAAATGTTTATTTGTGATGTCTGTAATTCTTAGTATCCGTCAGCTCTTCCAAAAATGGACTGAATTATTTTATTATTTTCTTGTACATGTTTTTTTCTGCAGTTGGTGGGGTGTGGGCAGTTTATCCTGTTGTCTTTTCTATCAGTATTCTTTGTGGAGTTTTTCACTCAATCATTACAGCAATATTGTCCATAGCCACCGTTTCCTTTTTCAGCTTTTCAGCATTTAGGTGTGCTGGCACACCACCAAATGTGTTATGGGGAAGCTACCCTGCTGTAGGGAAAGGTGACCTTGAAAATTATAATTTTTGTCACTACTGCTCTAAGCCAAAGTCGCCTAGAGCTCATCATTGTCGTTCTTGTAGAAAATGCATCCTGGACATGGATCATCACTGCCCATTTGTAAGTTTTCACTTTCCGTCATCTTCTAATTTCAATTTCGTTGTAATTTGCAATCACCTCTTCAATTTTTGGTTTATGTAGTAACTAATGGACACCATCTTTAATCGTACAACTTTTTACCATGGGTTGTTAGGTATATTGTATACATATCAAGTTTTAGCTGTATACTTTTGTATGGATCTCAGTTTGGTTGCTAAAGAGTTTCTTGTTGTTGTGAATTCTGTGTTTGATTACACATGTAAATCCTTTACTTATAATCATTCAAAGTACAATATAGGGAAACCTAATAATGACTAGTAATGGAGAATATTCCTAATTATCAGCTGTAATATTTCCCTAATAACTAAGATCAAATCATATCTTTTACACTCTCCCTTAGGCTAGAGCATATACATCATATGAGTCAAGCTTGTTCCAAATGTGGCCAATATGAGAGTTCTTCAGGAATTTAGTGATCATGTTTGCAAGTTGGTCATTAGAGTTGACAAAGTCAGTGATGATTTCTCCAGAGATCACCTTAGCTCTTGCAAAATGAGAATTAATTTCTGTGTTTGGTTCGCTCATGGAAGACTGGGTTTGATGCAAGGTGATTGGCAGTTTCGTTGTTACATCCTAGTTGAATATTTTATATATCTCCAAATTTTAGTTGATGGAGAAGTTGCTTAAGCCATGTGATCTCGCATGCAGATGTTGCCATAGCATGGTACTCAACATCAACACTAAATCTAGCAATTGTTTTGTACTTCTTGCTCCTCCACGAAATCAAGTTCCCACCAATGAGAAGACAATATCCAAAAGTGGACCTCCTATATGATGGTGATCCTACCTAATCAACATCTAAATAATAAACAATTTTTGAATTGCCTTTATTTGCATATATTAATTCACGACCTAGTGCATTCTTGTTATATCGAAGGATGCATATCACAACATTCTAATAACTATCACATGGGGCCTTTAGGGATTGGCTAACCACACTAATTGCGTAACTGATGTCTGATCTAGTGATAATGATGTTATTGAGTCTACGCACTTGACAATAGGGTCTTTCAATGGCTCCCTCGGGCCTGGGAGAAACTTCAAATTAGTATTCATAGAACTATTGTAGCGGTGACAATCAATCATACTAGTCTCGGCTCGGTCAAAATGTCTAAGGAATACTTTTGCCCAGAAATGACAATGCTAGATGAGGATTGTGCAACTTTGATGCCAATGAAGTACCTAAATGGACCCAAGCTTTTGGCGTGAAATTGAATGTGAAAGTGCGACAGAGTTAGGGAATGCCATCGGATCATGATTGGAGATAATGTCATCAATATATACAACAAGATAGATGCCCATGTTAGATGGAGAATGAAGTGAAAAAACCGAATTATTGGTTTCACAATGAGTCATACCAAACTCAAGCAAAACTGAGCTAAAATAGTTGATCCAAGTAGGAGGAGATTGCATCAAGCCATAGAGTGATTGGCAAAGCCTACAAATATGATTTTGATCACATGAGAAAAAGTTTCACCATAATCTAGGCCAAAAATTTGAGTATAACCCTTAGCACCATGCGAGCTTTGTAACGATCAATTGTACCATTGGGTGAAATCTTCATTGCATAGACCTATCAACACCCAATGGTGGTTTTGTCGGGAGGCAAGGGAATGAGCTCCCATGTGTTGCTAGCATCCGAAGTAGCCATCTCTACCAGCATCACCTTTTGCCAATTGTAGTCAACCATGACTTCGCTTGTAGACTTAGGAACATACACGGTCCAAAGAAGAGATAAGAGAAAGATAGGGAGGAGACAAATGGTGTCAATTTAGAGTAAAGACGTATATATGTAAAGGGTTAGGATTACTAGCAGAATGAATACCTTTGCGAATTGTAATGGGAGGTTTAGGTGTAGGCAACATTGGCAGAAGAGCAGTTGGAGAAAGAGATTATGTTGGAGGATCATTGGGTGGTACTTTTGATGGTGACCATGTTTGGTGGAGGTAAGTGAGAAGTGGAGGTGCATTAGGAGCAACTACAATTGTTGGGACTACAGGTGGAACCTCTAAAGGGACTTCTTTAATGGTGGAAGAAAAGAAAGGAGTAGTCTCAAAGAATTAACATTCTAAATGACTAGATATCGTTGAAGTTGAGGAGAGAAGCATTGATATGCAGGCACTAACCCTAAAGCATACATTTTAGGGATTTAACAAAGTTTATATTTATCTAGAGTGAGATCATGGACAAAGTGAGTGCTCCCAAAGATAGGGAGAGAGACAAAATGAAGTTCACTTTTAGGGTTCAAGATGGAATAGGGAATTTGATTGTTGAGAATAGCGGAAGGCATGCGGTACATGCAGGAAGAAGAGCATCCTCCCAAAGCGTAGAGGAACATTAAAGGGAAGAATAGTGCGAGTTGTTTCCTCCAAGTTATGGTTCTTGCGCTCAACAACACCACTTTATTGTGGTGGGTGGGCACATGATGTTTGATGAAGAATCCCGTAAGTTTTGGAAAGACTGAAATTGGGAAGATAAATATTATCTTGCATTATCAGTTCGTAAAATTTTAATTTTGTAGCCAAACTGAGTTTCAATTTCAAATTAAAAACCTTGAAAAAATAGAGAAAAGATGATAATGATTCTTCATCCGAAAAACATTACAGACTGAGAGAAACACTGAAATTGACAAGTTAAAATTTCTTGACAGGGTTTAGGGTGTAGGGTTAATGGTGTTTGGTCCATGAAAAAAATCCAAATTGAGTTTTGTCAACCAATAGTTTCCATTTCTGTATTTTTAACAATAATCAACTTTAACCCTAAAGTTATCACTTTTTTCTACTATATACGAGAACCAAAGTTTGAGTATTTCAAAATATAGACTCTTGAGTAATGTTACAAAAGTCAGGGACTAAAACCCAAATTTGGAAATTTTTCAAGTACTTGAAGTGTTGTGTGTGGTATCTGACTGATTTTTGTAGCGCTCCTGTAATCATTACCTACCACCTGTTTTAGAATGGATGATTTTGTTGGTGTTTATAGTGATAACAATAGCATTTAAAACTTTCTTTGTCTTAATGCTCGTTTGATCATATAATTCTTTGGCAGATTGGGAACTGTGTTGGTGCAGCTAATCACCGGAGCTTCATTGGTTTCCTCATTTCTGCAGTGTTGAGTACAATCTATGTCTCTATCATGTCTGTATACGCAGGCTTGCATCTGTGGCCACCGTTGACGTACTCCCTTAAGCACATAAATGGGGTTAGTGGCAGTGATCTGGCATGGAAAATTTTGAATGAAATTGTTGTTGCATTCCTGAGATCTGCCCTGCTTCTTTCCTCTAGGGGACTCATTCTTGCTTATCTCTTCATTGCAAGTGTTTCGTTGCAGATAGGGTTAACCGTTCTTTTGTGGCAGCAGCTCTCCTATATATACGAGGGGAAAACTTATTTGAGTCACTTGAGTTCACAAGCAGATAATGAAGAAGAGAAGAAAGATTGTCAAAACCTTGTTAGATTTTTTGGTCTTCAATATTCTATAACCAGATTTTTGCCAAACTTTCGTGTTACTCGAAAGAAACACATCAAATGAAAAGATGTTTCTTAGGCGATGACATTGGCACACTTTCACAATCTGTATCAGTATAATTGGATTTTTTTCAGAAAAAGATCACTTTTGTATATATTGATGAGCATAAATTGTTGAACAAGAGGTGTCATGAGTGCCTGTCTCTTATGTGTTGGCTGATTAATTTCCAAATTGCTCTGAATATGGTATAGGAAATTTTAGGGACACGTTTTTCATTGTGTTTCTGTCCAAAATCAATTGGGGTTGTGTTCTAGAGCTTCTGAGGGTGGTTTGGTCTTCTAGCTGTGTACAGAAGAGGATATAGGACTCTCTTGATCTAGAGTTTTTGAAGTGTTTGTGTGAATAGAAGGTGATTTAGGACTTTCTTAGTACTTTATACTTCCAAATTTTAATAAATTAAACTACTTACTTTTTAGGCTTAGAGTTTGAAGGTCTCACTTTTTTGAAAAAATGCACTGTGCAAAGAATTTAAACATATAAGCATAAGTAATGTACTAAACAGAATTCTACCTTTTTGTAGAGTGCTGGTGTATATAATATTCAGAAGTTTTTGACTAGCAATATAATATTGGATGTTTAGTATTAGTCTTTTATAAAATAAGTTTTGATGTACATTTTACTAACACATTATTTTACGATGAATTCTTTCTCTACCCCGTACCCTCACCCTCTTCCTGCACCTCCATAATGAATATGAAATTATACATATATCCTTACTTTAAAATTGGAAAAGTCAATATTATCCTCTATTTTTTTTACTTCCATAATTCTCATCCGTCGTTTATCATGTTACCAGCGTTGTCCAAATCTTAAATTAAAACTTCAAACAAGTTCTAAGTAAGTAATTATTGATGTTTATTAGTAATTTGTTAGTGGTATTGTTGATTAGAGTAGTTAATTTAGTGATTGGGAGATTGTCGACGGCGAATGGCGACTTTTGCGATTTGAGAGTTTGACAATCGGATGGGGTGTTATCCGGTTCACATTTTGAAAAAAATTGTAAACCTGATAGGGTGTCATCCGGTTCACATTTTGAAAAAAATTATAAACCGGATGGGGGTGTCATTCGGTTGTTATTTGTAAAACAAAATGACAACCGGATGACACCCTATCCAGTTTACATATTTTTTCAAAATGTAAACCGGATGGGACTCCATCTGATTGTCATTTTTAAAATGTGAACCGGATGACACTCAAAGTCATTTTAATATAAATACTTTAGAATTAAATTTTTTTATGGAGATGCAGGAAGAAGATACGGGGGTAGAGGAAGAATTTGTCTTATTTTACGAGTTATATTATCCTTAGTGTCACATTTTTTTTTTGTTACATTTAACAATGTACTAATGTGTTAAAAAAACGGTGATATTCTGTCAAATTTTTTTTTTTTGCTCAACAGTGTTGTTTGGATAATTATTTTGTAAGACAATGTTTTGATGTCATTTGAGTTTTTCTAAACTTTTTTTTTATTATGCATGTTAACATAATATTGGACATTTAACCATTACTAAATTACATTAATATTAAATTACATTAATATTGAAAATATGATGATAAAATATATAGAAATAATTAAATGATAAAATTTGTTATAAAATAAAAAAATATCTTATTGTAAAAATAATCTTTTTGTGTGGAGTTTCCATTTCTGATTAAGATTTTTTTTTCATATTGAAATAATATTAAATACATATCAATGAAGAGAAAATAGAGAAAAAGAATTTATAGAAGAGATATCAATGATTTTTTAAGAAAAAATTAAGTATGTTTATTATTTAATTAATTTGAATAGGTAATTTAAAATAAGAAGAACTATTAAGATAAATAGATTTTATTTATTTATTTATTGAAACCGAGTACACTCCTTACAATCCACAATTTAGAAATTCTCTTTCCAACATAATTTTATTCCATTTTAAAATAATATTATCAGGATTTAAACCTTGATTATAATTAGTAGGTATCACTTATGATGTATATTAATTTTATGTTTATTTAGAATATACTGAAAGTTAAAGATACTTTTTATAGTATTAACATAAATTGTTCTACATGGTAAAATTATTATTTTAATAATAATTAATTTATCAATTATATACTTTTAGGGACAGTGTTTTTTACAATATTAGTAATCAAAGATTAAACTCTACTACTAGAAAATTTCATTTTTCATGAAAATTTTACAAATTTCATATAAAAATTTGTAAGAAAGAAACTTTCTATCGAATTATGACCCGCATGTAATTTGCTCATGTATAGTTACTTAATTTAAAATTTTCAAAAAGTTTCTTGCAAGTTTTTTTTGCTAAAATAGTTTGCAACAATCATGAAATTTTATGTGAAAAAAATCTCCAAAAGAAAATCATTGAATTTTTAATCCGTAAGGATTGTCTTTCAAATGTTATTTTTTTTAGATCACGTACAATTTTACATTAATTCCAATTTGTACTAGGTAATCTTTCTTGTATTATTTTTGTACCACATCTTCCTCTAATGGCTTGAGGTTGGAAACTCATCTTCATAGTACCGTAAAGTTCAATAAAGTGAGAAAAAAAACTCCCCACACAAACCAAATTCAGAAAAAAAAAAAATAGAAAAGGTGGTGAATCAAATGGACGTAATGAAGAAAAATGAGGAAAGAGAGATGTTAAGAGAGGTGTATACAAGAGAGGGAAGGAGGATGTGAGGAATGGTACAGTAGCACACTTTCACACATGACATTGAACAACATAATCGGTTTAATTTTCATTTTCGGTTAACTATACAAGGTAACACTTCTCATGAAAAAGTGACTGATTGTAAGTTTTTATTTTTCTTTCAAATTGTTGATTATTTTTCATTTTATTTATATTAAATATTTGTGGTCAATTATACATTCCACACTTTAAATGTTATTTATTAATTTTTTTTTCTATTTTGAAATGTTATTTCTTGATTATATTAATTACAATTTTGCCATTGCGTCCAATTTTACATTAGTTCTAATTTGCACTAGTGTAATTTTTCTTTTACTATTTTTGTACATCTTCCTCGAACTGCTTCCCCTAAAAAAATTCATGAACTCAACTTCATAGTTTGGTAAAATTCAACAAAGTGAAAAAAAAAAAATTCACATAGAAACCAAATTCAGAAAAAAAAAATAAAAAATGTGGTAAACGAAATAAACGTAATGAAGAGAAGTGAGGAAAGAGTAATATGAAGAGAGATGTATACAAGAGAGGGAAGAAGGAGGACGTGAGAAATGGTACAGTGGCACACTTTCACAAGTGTGACATTGAATAATACAATCAATTTAATTTTCATTTTCGTCAACTATACAATGTAACTTTTCTTATGAAACAAGTGACTGGTTGTAAGTTTTATATATTTTTTGAATTGTTGATTATGTTCATTTTATTTATATTAAACATTTGTGGTCAATTATACATTTCACACTTTAAATTTTATTTATTAATTTTTATTTTTATTTTTTTCTACTTCAAAATGTTATTTCTTGGTTATATTAATTACAATTTTGCCATCGCGTCCAATTTTATATTAGTTCTAATTTGTACTAGTGCAATCTTTCTTGTACTATTTTTGTACAATATCTTCATCAGACGAATTCCCCTCAAAAAGTTGTGAATAAATAAAAATAAAAATAAATAAATGTGGTGAATGAAATGAACGTAATGAAGAAAAGTGAAAAAACATTGATGTGAAGAGAGATATATAAAAGAGAGGGAATGAGGACGTGAGAAATGGTGTGGCACACTTTCACACGTGTGACATTGAAATAACACAATCAATTTAATTTTTATTTTGGTCAACTATACAATGTAACTCTTATGAAACAGGTGACTGATTGTAAATTTTATTTTTCTTTCAAATTATTGATTATTTTCATTTTATTTATATTAAACATTTGTGGTCAATTATACATTTCACACTTTAAATGTTATTTATTAATTTTTTATTTTTTCTACTTGGAAATGTTAATTCTTGGTTATATTAATTACATTTGTGGTTAATCTTACATTAGTTCTAATTTGCACTAGGTCAATTTTTCTTGTAATATTTTTGTACAACATCTTCCTAGAACAAACTTCCCTCAAAAAGTCATCAACTCATCTTCATAGTCCAGTAAAATTTAACAAAGTGAGAAAAAAATTCTACATAGAAACCAAATTTAGAAAAAATAAAAAAATGTAATGTTCAAAATGGACGTAATGAAGAAAAGTGAGAAAAGAATAACGTGAAGAGAGATGTATTATTTTTAATAGCAAAAAATATAAATAAATAGGAGCACTTTAGGGGTGCTCCAACCTATTACGAGATAACACATAAAGACCAAGTTAAAAATTATAAATTGTAAGACATAATGACTCATAATGAATTACAACTCAAATGAAAATGCTCATTCCATCTTTAGTCACTGGCATTATAAGGACGCTCCTAAAAGCATATGCAGGTTTTCCAGGTGTCTAATTTGCAAACCATGTCCATTCAACTTTACCAACTGTCTTCATATTCACTTTTTATACACAAACCTGCACCATAATGAAGTCTACAAATTCTCTCACACATTTGATATGACCCTAAGATCCCACCTTGAACTAACCATAACTTCCCTATACAGATAACACGTTCCCCTGTGATTCATACAAACCCATACAAACCCATATGTGAAGAGAGATGTATACAAGAGAGGGAAGCAGGTGGATGTGAGAAATGGTACACTGGCACACTTTCACACATGTGACATTGAACAACACAATCAGTTTAATATTTATTTTTGTCAACTATATGATGTAACTCTTCTAACGAAACAAGTGACTAATTGTAAGTTTTATTTTTCTTTGAAATTGTTGATTATTTTCATTTTATTTATATTAAATATTTGTGGTTAATTATACATTTTACACTTTAAATGTTATTTATTAATTTCTTATTTTCTACTCCGAAATGTTATTTATTGGTTATGTTAATTACAGTTTTGCCCATCGTGTCCAATTGTACATTAGTTCTAATATGCACTAGTGCAATCTTTCTTGTATTATTTTTGTACATCTTCCCCCTCAAAAAGTAGTGAACTCATCTTCAAAGTCCGTTAAAATTCAATAAAGTGAGAAATTTTTTTTATATAGAAATCAAATTCAGAAAAAAAAAGTGGTGAACGAGATGAATGTAATGAAGAGAAGTGAGAAAATAGTAATGTGAAGAGAGGGAAGAAAGAGGACGTAAAAAATGGTATAGTGGCACACTTTCACACGTGTGACATTGAACAACACAATCAGTTTAATTTTCATTTTCGTCAACTATACAATGTAACTCTTCTCATGAAACAAGTGACTAATTGTAAGTTTTAATTTTTTTTTTTTTGAAATTATTGATTATTTTCATTTTATTTATATTAAACATTTATGGTCAACTATACATTTCATACTTAAAATGTTATTTATTAATTTTTTATTTTTTCTACTTCAAAATGTTTTTTCTTGATTATATTAATGACAATTTTGTCATCGCGTCTAATTTTACATTAGTTTTAATTTGCACTAGGTCAATCTTTCTTGTACTATTTTTGTACAACATCTTCCATGAACCACCTCTATCGAAAAGTTGTAAACTCATCTTTATAGTTTGGTAGAATTCAACAAAGTGAGAAATAAATTCTATGTAGAAACCAAATTTAGAAAAACAAAAAATAAAAAATGTGGTGAACGTAATAAAAGAAGTGAGGAAAAAGTGATGTGAAGAGAGATATATACAAAAAAGAGAAGAAGAACGTGAGAAATATAATAGTGACACACTTTTACATGTGTGACATTGATCAACACAATTACTTTAATTTTTATTGTGAATAATCTGGTCAACTATGTAAATTAACTCTTCTCTTCATGAAAGAAATTAACATATTGTAAATTTTGTTTTTCAACTTATTGATTATTTTTATTTTATTTATATTAAACATTAATGGTCAAATACATTTTTCACACGGTAAATGTTATTTTTTTTTTCTACTTTGAAATATTATTCCTTAGTTAGATTAATTACAATTTTGATTGGGCAATCCAAAGTAATGTACATAAGTGTAATTTCTCTTCTACTATTTGTTTGCAACTTTTTGCTTGTAAATGGGTTGAAATACTTAAATTACTTCAATTTAATATATTCTTTTCCTTTATAAAAAATTTTCATGATAACTTAAGAATTCAATAATTAAAGCTGCAAGGCTTCCCTTCAAGGATGATGAACTCATCTTCACTCTCATGTAAAGTCCAACATTGTGAGAAAAAAAATTCTAAACAAAGACACAATTTAAAAAAAAAAATTAAAAAAAGTGTGGTGAACGAAATGCACATGCATGATGAGAGAGAAGAGGAGTGAGGAAAGAATGACATCAACAGAGTTATATACAATAGAGGAAAGGAGAATAGTAAAGAATGATATGTTGACACATTTCTACAACTATAATCTTACACAACATAATCAGTTTAATTTTTTTTTTTCAGCTATACAATGTAATTCTATTCATAAAACAAGTCATTAATTGTAAATCTTTTATTATTGATTATTTTTATTTTATTTATATTAAATATTTATTTTTAATTAATACATTTCACACTTTAAATGTTATTTATTATTTTTTATTTATTTTTTTCTACTTGTATAACATTATTTTACTAAGATAAATTATTATTATTATTATTATTATTATTATTATTATTATTATTATGGAAGAGATAATAATATAGTTTGTAAGAAAACCAGGATAAAGAAAGGCTAGGTCCAATTGGGATTAAGTTTTAAACGAATGGATAATTTTAAAAGTTTTTAAATAAGATGAAATTTTTAGATAGCTAGGAAAGGTACATATTGTATAAAAGAAATAATTTGACTAATATTAGGTTAATTATAATTTTAATTTCCCATGACTGAATAAATTAGTGGCCTAACCTTAAAGGAGATGGTTGCGGACAAAATTGTATCTAATATTACGGAATGACTTTACAAAATAATATACAATGTATATCTTCTCACAAAATAAGTGACAGATTGTAATTTTTATTTTTTCCCTAAATTATTAGTTATTTTTATTTTATTTATATTAAATAATTATAGTCAATTAATACATTTTATACTTTAAATGTTATTTATTATTTATTATTTTTTCTACTTTTATAACATTGTTTAACTAATATAATTTATTATTATTATTATTGTGGATGAAATAATAATATAATTTGGTTTTTCATGATGTGAATTTTAACCTTATAAGATAATTAGGATAAAGAAAATGGTAGGCCCAACTGAAAATAAATTAAAAAAATGGATGATTTTAACAATTTTTAATATAAGATAAAATTGTTAGATATACTACCAATTGGTAGAAGGTACACATGATATATAGGAAATGGTTTATCAAAGAGTAGGTTTTAGAATTTTAATCTTTCATGACTAAATAAAATAATTAATATTATTATTATTATTATTATTATTTTTTATTATTATTACTATTATTATTATTATTATTATTATTATTATGGATGAGATAATAATGTATTGGCAATTGCTTCATGCACTCATCATATTTTTAAAATATCATAACTATTCTCGGGGATGTAAAAATGACTTCTGAAATTGATATTCCGAAATAGATATTGGGTGGAGGTGTAAAAATATTTCAAGATTTAGTTTTATGGAATGAATTTTGGAAGTGAAACTTTTCTTGGAAGTTTAATTTAAGTTTCTGAAAATATTGTTCTAAAAATATTTCGAAAAACATTTTTTTGGAAATATGTTACGAAAAACATTTTCTGAAAACCAATTTTGCATTTTAAAAATTATTTTTAAATTTTAAAAAATATTTTCTAAAAGTCAAAAACCAACTATAAAAAAAAAGCATTTTTTTCAACCTCATTAGCTTTCGAAATTTATTTTCGAAAGCCATTTCCGGAAACCAATCGTCGGAGAATTCTATACCGCACCATCACGGACTGTCTATCACACAACACGGAACAGTCCAACCACTACAACTCATTCTTTCTGTAAAAAATAATGATAGTATTTAGAAATGGGATGCACGAAGTAAATATGGGAGTACAAAAAGCAATTGCCTAACTTAATACATTTTAGTTCATGACGAGGATTTTTACCCCAACATGAGAACTAGGATAAAGAAAAGGCTAGACCCAGATTAAGTTTTAAAGAAATGGATGATTTTAACCATTTTTAAGATAAGATGAAATTGTTAGATATACCTGTATCTGATATAAAAGAAATAATTCATCTAAAAACAGTTTCGTCCATAAGATACACATAGTATAAAGTAAATAGGTTTTCTACTTTAAAGATAAAGACAATAAAAAAAATAATAAAACATTGATACCTTTATGCCATGATCCAAAATTAGAGAAAATTCTGACTGTCCTCATCACATCTTCCTTAATAATACAGAAAATTATTTTATAAAATTAAAATTAAAATTAAAAGATCGGAGACTTTTGTACCCATCACAATAACCATCTTAACTTCTTGGCAAAAATTTCATGCACCCATCATTTTTTACTGTATTTTATTATTGACGTAAAAAGACTAAAATACCTTTGTGTATATAATTTTATGACTTTCGAAAAATATTTTTCAAAAATATTCCGAAAAATAACGTAAAATATGTTTTCGAAAGTAGTTTCTGGAAATAGATTTTAGAAAGTATTTTTTTCAAGTATTTTTCAAAATTTAAAATATATTTTAGAAAATATTTTCTGAAAATAGATTCTGGAAAGTATTTTTTGACATAAATTTTACATTCTAAAATATATTTTTTGAATTTTTTTCGAAAAGTATTTTTAAAACATAAATTTTACGTTTATGAAAATATTTTTCAAAACTTATTTATAAAGAATATTTTTTGAAACGTAAATTGATGGGTGCAGGTCTTACAAGAGTATTTTTAGTACTTTTTGAAATTGATGGGGTGCAGGTAAAAATAATGGGGTGCAGAAAGCTTTTGCCTAACTTTTTACTTATGTCTTTCGTAATTTCTATATTTCAGAAACAGTAATAACAGGAAACACAATTAAGATGTTGATTACACCAACACTTAAATATTTCCTGCGTATATATTATTTTTTCAGTTCTTTTTTCATTGAGAAAAAAAAATATACAATTTTAAAGTACAAGGATTAAATATCCTTCAAATATTTTATTTTATTTATTTTGTTATTTGGTAAATCTCATTCAAAAATTAAAATATATGATTTACAAGTTACTAAAAAGTAATGAAGATAATCGTACTTCCCTAAAAAAAAAAGAAAACGATATGATATATCACATTATTAATTTAGGTTAATAATTTTTTTATCTATTTTATGTTGAAATTCAAAGAATTTTACTACCCTTAATAAAAAAACATAAAAAATCAAGAAAAGAAAAATACTACACAGTTTCTTCTCACACAAATAACAATAAGCAAAAAATAATAAGATTCGTTTTTCTTTCTCATAATTTTTATTTCACAACTGTGAAGTGACAATAAATCATTAAAAATGTATTTGTTTCCAAAATAATAAGAATATGAGTATTTTGGCCCAATCAATATATATGTAAAATTCAATAACTATTTAACCTTACTTGTTTAAAATATTTAACAAGAATGCTAAGGATTTATGTTAATAATAAATTTTTTCTTGTAAAAGCATAGTTTTAGATTTTAAAATAAATTCGAGATTTACGTTAACATTTATTTAGAAGATATTTCAACACTCAATTTCACCATATAACATCATATTATGAGAGATAAAACAGAAGAAAAGAATATTATATGAACCAAAATGATTTTGTGAGAAAAAAAATATATTGTTGGGATAAATATGTTATAGATCTTGAATCCTTTTTTTCATCCATCAGATTCATATCAATATCATGCTTAAAAATATTGAAAGTTTAACAAAAACAGCCAAGACTGATTTTAGAAAACATCAAATCATTTTGTCACAAATTTGCCAAAGTGATCAGAAAACAAAGTCTTGGTTGGGATCCAAACATTCATGTACTTAGTGACACCTGGTCCCCACAAGCAATAAAATAAAATACTATCAGCAACTGGCAAATCCATAAATTCTTCATAAAAGACTATTTAGTCACCAAAGTTAAAAGGTTAAGAAAAACTAGAGGTTTGTGAACATTGTTAAAATAAAAAAGCATGTTTGTGAAAATAAACAGTCATCTGCTACAACAAACATAAAGAAGCCACTCAAAAATCTGGAGATTACAATCTTCTATTTGTGACTCCTCATTAAGATGTGGCCACAGTGATCTCCTGTTAAATGACAAGACACCAACCAGTTAGGGAACAAACTATGAATCTGTTCATCAAATAATTTATAAAAGTTAAAAATGAGAGAAGACATTCAATAAATCATGCAACATTAGGTTTTGTTAATTTTGATTTTTTTTTAAGAGAGTTCTCAGTAAATCCTATGTAAGCCATCTAACATATGAAAATGTTTACATGTCCTATGTCCTATTTAAATCCCTGCACTAGCTAAATTCCACACACCCCCAGAAAAAAAAATAAAAAAGAAATAACTGGAAAAATAGTGGCAGATATTTATATTACAAAGTCACAGTGACATGAAAACATGAATAATCAGTTGTTTTTACTAGTAAGTCACAGTACCTTTAACTAACAGGTGGAAGAAACACCCTTATGAGTTGGTTCTTTGTAACCCTCTTTCTGCAGGTAGGACACTTACCCTGTGAACTTATTGCAGTGTGAATGCAACCCCTACAAAAGATATGACCACACCTGGTAGACATGGGTTCTTCAAAAGCATTCATGCATATTGGACAATCAAGTGTAGGTGGCTTCTTAGGAGGTTCAGGTTCAGGCTCAGGTTCAGGTTCAGGCTCAGGCTCAGGTTCAGGCTCAGGTTCAGATGGCTTCTTTGCATTTTCCTCCTGTAAAAAAAAAAGTGCCGAGCAATTTTAACTGTGACAGGAACAATGATATATTCACAACCACATTTACTCATTCAATCACATGACAACTTCAGTAGAAAAGAATAAGAAACATAAACATAATCAATACTAAAGTGAGGTATTGTGAAAAGCATAGACATGTGAAGTTCTTATGAACCATTAAAAGGATGGACAAAATCTAGTTATGTTTAACAAAAGAACTAATTTATATTGAAGCTATGAAATGCTGTACCAACAAATTTTTTGAAAGCAATCAGAAAACTTAAGCAGAAGAGATTGGTTTGGAGGATTTCATTACCGTAGAACTGCTACCAGGTTCAACAGTTCTATATACTTTTCCATCAATTACTATCTCTTTTGGCAATTCTCCAGTCTCATCTGCAATGGCCATGAATGACAGATATTAAACCACCACAGTTATACTAAGAACACATCATAAATCAGTAAACAAATAGTACACAAATCCCTTATCCACCACAAAAATAATGTGCAAAATCATGGTTTCCACATTTTAAAGTTGGATTTATTGTTATGAAATGATAAATATCATAAATCTAAGGGTATGGATTGATTAATTTATATATGTGCTAATGAATATCAATTCTTTTCCCCATTTGCTGATCTTTCTGTAGTTTGCATTTCATCAATTATAAGGCTATTCATCATAGATAAAACCTTCTAATAGATTTTGAAAATGTTACACTATATGGTCCAGTGGAGTGTTAAATTCTCTCAGTTGACAATGGAATCAAACAGAAATAGTTCTCGTCGTTCAAAAACTTGAAAGTTCATCAAAATTAACAGACACAGTGAAGTGTAATGCAAAGAACAGTAGACCACTCAAATTTGTGAAGGTTATAAAGAAATGGACCACATTCCAACCCATCAAACTACCCTCATCAATGTGGGATTAAAGTTATTAATAATTTCAAAATTAAAATCTATTTCAGAAAAGAAAATTCATCACAACAATTCTATGTCAGATTTGAAACAAGGTATATCCCAGGTCATGAAAAAGAACCAAAAAAAAAAAAAAAAAAAAAAAAAAAAAAAAAAAAAAAAAAAAAAAAAAAAAAAAAAAAAAAAAAAAACACACTGATATACACTGTTCTTTTCAGTCAGCAAAAGGAAATAATTTATTTAAAAGTTACAAGATCTATACATCAAACACACAATATATACACATAGATACATAATTAGGTTTAATAAATACATTAATCATATCAGAATGAACATTTACAATTCTTCTGAATCTGCAGACACCCTATGTGAATATAATGGTATAACAAAATGGAAGTGAATCTGGAAACTTATCCAGATGCCAACACATGCAAACAGAATAAAAAACAAAATCACCACCAACAGAAACAAAATGATGACACCACAAAGCCAAATTCAAAAGAGAAATCCCAAAACACAATGAGTTACCTCTATCATAAATGCTCCTCCTTTGAATCCTCCTCCTCTGGTTGCTCCTAGCCTGAGACAACAAAAATCAGAATCACACACAGCAGATCAGTGTTTCCTAGCAAAGCTGATCAAAATTCTTTGGATCTCTTTCTTTTGCTGAGAAAACTAAACTTGAAAATTAATCTGAGTGAACTTTGAACCTGAGCAAATGCAGTTGGTGACAGTTCAACCACATCATCATCATCATCCTCCTCGTTTGGATCAACAACATAATTATTATCAACAGATGGTGGTGCCAAGTTGAGGTCCAGGTTCAGGCTCCACGTCTTCCTCTGACGGCTTTCCCTGGAGGATCTTGAACTCATCTTCTCAGTCTAGCAAAGTCCAAGAAGGTGCGAAAGAAAAAGAAATTGCAGAAAGAGACCCAATTCAGAAAAATCGAAAAGGTGGTGAAGAAATGCACATGCATGAAGAGGGAAGAGAAATGAAGAAAGACGAAGTGACGTGAAGAGAGAGAGATATATACAACAGGGATAAGAGTATGCTACAGTGGCACGCTTTCATGGTACCTGGCACGCTTTCACGCGTGTGACCTTGGAGAATACAATTCATTTTTGTCAACCATGAAATGTAACCCTTTTTCTGACAAATTGTAATTTTTGTATTTTTCTTTAAACTGTTGGTTGTTTTTGTTTTATTTATATTAAACATTTATGGTTCATTAATACATTTCATCTTTTAAACATTATTTATTATTTTCTGTCTTTTCTATTTTTATAATACTATTTTACTAATTTACTTAAAATTTATTATTATTACATTTTTATTATAAAAATTCTGTGCATTTTGTTTATTTATATTTTATAATTTTATTATTTTAAGAATAATTATTTAAAAAATAAAAATAATTATTATAAAAAGGAAAATTTTAAAATATCACAATAATAATAATAATAATAATAATAATAATATTAATATTAGTCTTGTTCTCTTTTTTTTATAATGGTCTCATCTATTCTTTCTCTCTCTGCATATAACCCATCACAAACATGCAGTTAGTGTTGGGTGAAGTGTATTGAATATTTCATTAATAAACTAATTTAATATTAATGTTTTAAACTGAAATGGAGAAGATATTTATTGAAAAGAGCTGTTCAATAAGATATGTAAAATATTCATTAATTGAAAACCATAATTTAACTATTAATCTCTTAATTGATTTAAAATAATTTATTTAAATATTATTTCATCTTCAATCAATACACTCCTTTTAATTTTACTATATACAATATATCATCTTCAATAAAAGAATCAACTTACTGAGTGTTTTTCTTTATTTTAAAATTTTACTAAATTATCTAATTTGGAGTAAAAAAATTATCTAAAATATATAAAATTAAACAAATTAGGTTATTTAGTTCTTTTTTTCTAATTAACTGATTGTATTTAATCTCTTTTATTATACATTAAAGATTATACTCTATTCTTAGAACTCAGATAAATAATGTAATTTGGAATGAAAAGTTTTAACTAAATTGTATAACAGTAAACACATTAGAAAATTAATTCATTTTCTAATTAAATTAATACATTAAATTCAAATTTTTTCTATACTAAAAATAATCATTATTCAGTTCTTAGAATTTAGATAAATAATGTAATTTGGAATAAAAAGAATCTTAAATAAAACGTATAACAATGAATAAATTAGGTATTTTGATTCATTTTATAATTAAATTAATAAATTAATTCTACATTTATCTACATTCAAAACAGTCCTTATTCGGGTTTTATTTCAACTAAATAATGTAATTAGAAATAAAATTATTACTAATTATATAAAATAAATAAATAAACAAATTAGGAAATTTAAATTCATTTTATAAATAAATTAGTATATTAAATTCTCTTTTTCTATACATTAAAAACAGTTCCTATGTTATCTTAGAATCCGACTAAATAATGTAATTTGGAATAAAAATGTAAAATAAAAATTGTGAAAATAAATAAAATTAGGAAATTTAATTAATTTTCCTAATTAAATTAATATTTAAGTTTTCTTTTTTCTATGTAATAGAGATAAACCTTCTTCGACTGTTACAATTAAAAAAAAAAGATGTAATTTAAAATGTGAAAAAACATTTTTAACTAATGCATAGAACATTAGAAGGTAATAATTACATACCTTAATTTATTTTTTAATTAGTTTAATATATTTTATTCTCTTTAATTACCTTTTTTATCATTTTTTTAAATTTTATTACACTATTTTAAGTATTTTAATTTGGTTCTACTTAAAAAAAAAAAAACTGTTATATTAGTTTTTGACCTAGTGATAAACAATGATCCAATAATTAATGTTAGTCATGGTTGCTAAGGATAATTTTTATTCAAGTAAGATAATTGTTCAAAGAAAGATGGTAACATGTTATACTATTATTTTGTGATATAAGCGAAGTGGACTAGCACCATAAAAACACTTAATAAAAATAATTATATATAACTATCAAGTGTAACTAGAAAATGGAACAAATTGAGAATGTTCAAAATAATAAAACGAAATAGATAAAAATTATCATAATAATGACACCAAAATTGACTTATAATAAGATAAGATTTAACATCCACTTAGAATATATATATATATATATATATATATATATATATATATATATATATATATATATAATAATTTAATTGAATTTTTAGTTGATATAAGATCTTCAACATATTTTTTCGTACGGAAGATTAAACATCTCGAACGTAAAACTAAGAGAACTGCATAGTGAATAACACGATAAACCCAAAAGACTTAATTAAGATAAACACTAAATAACTCTTATATTATCTTAAGAAAATGAAAGTTTAACCTCATAAAATTGACCTCTTACATATATACTATGATTTGATGATTTAAGATAATCATGCTTATTTAGAATTCTACTACAACATGTGATTTGGAGTAAAAAAATCTTGATACAAAAGTATAGAACTTTATAAATATATCAATATGAAAATTTAATTAATTTTTCAAAATAGGATAATATATATATATATATATATATATATATATATATATATATATATTAAATTCTATGTATCTAAACCCTACATACGTTTATAAGTATTGGTTTAAGACAAAATGATATGTCTAAATATAGAAAAATTTTATATTTAACATGTAAGAAGAGATATAGTATAATGGAATCAAATTTCTCAATTTCAACAAAAAATTTATGGTTGAAAAATGGAAAATATATTTTAATTTAGTCATATTGACGAAGGTGTAAAGATTTATAAATATGTGTATTTATTATAGGAAGTATCACATTTTTTCTTTACTTTCATTATATTTAGATGTTCTTATTGATTACCATACCAGAGTTTTTTTTAAGTAAATTTTATTCAACACTTGAATGTTATTACCTAAACTCATCTTTAAGGACTCCAAAGGTTGATAAAGAATACTTTTTCCTTGCTCATAACTTGTCTTACAATCCTCTATTTCTTGTGGTTTGTACTAAAAGTTAAAATATCATCTCTATTCATCCAACAATGAGATGGATCCCTCATCAATAGTGAGTATAGGGTCAAAACACATGGAACACCTACTTTAAAGAACGATGAAATAATACATAACATAGTTATAACTATAAAATGTATGTGTGATGAGAACATGTGTGTTCAACTATCTAAAGATCATAAGCTTCTCTGACAACAACAATCACACAATGTTGTGGAATGTAAAAAAGTCATGATCCATGACATACGAAGCATGTTAATGAATCACAAATAAGGTCATCTCATATCCAAAACGACGCCCACACCTAAACAAACATTTGATTGGACACACCAAACAACTTAAACACAATTGCTTGATGATATAGATAAAGAGTCTCGACGACCAGGAATAACTTTTGTGTCTCATTCTACTAAAAGTTGGCATTCTCTCCAAACTACCCTAACACATAGAGGCACCAATGACGACAACCCCTTCACCCCAAGATTATGGCTATCAACCTTTGTTTTAAGTGCAAGTCTCCAACACTAAAAGATACGCTAGATTCTCCAACCCATAAAAGCACTTAAAGGCCTATAAGATGTAGATCAACCACTTTTTCAATGATAATGTCATTTGTTGTAAAATCTTTCTGACCACACTCAAAGGAGGAACCTTACATTGATATTATAAATTATCATCAAATTCGACTAACTTGTCCCAAATGTTCATCATAAAAAGTTCAAAACACAATTCATTGTTAACTTACAACATGTGGCTAATCCATGTCCTTGAGAATGTAAAACATGAGAGAAATGAATCACTTCAAAAATTTATGAACAAATTTGTAATCATATGAAGCACGATACCATATTTTAGCCCAACTCTCACCATGCACGAAATGATATCCGAATTGCATAAGGCTTTTCTTGAATAATTTGCTAACCAAATCTCTAAAGAATATTGATTAACTCTAGGAATGAGCATCCAATATAAAGTCATTTTAGTAATTAAATTAGACTTTTTTTTAAAAGAATTACTTGTATAGTTATATAAAATTTATTTAAAAGAAATAAATTATATAAAATCTATAAATATGTTTTAGGGGGATTCAATGTTTTTTATTATCAATTATGAATATAAGAGGTAAAAGAGTTGTCTCAGTCCATGTACAAAAGAAAAAAGAAAAAAAAAATAATATGCCACTAAATGGGCATTTTCCCTTTATGTAAACCTAAATTTTATTTTTATTTTAAACATAAGATTATGTAAAAGATCATTGTCCAAATGGATAACATCAATACAATAAAAACATCTAGCCTATGCAAAGGCACCTTCATCCAATTATAAACATGTTGCATTCACATTATCAATTGTTTTTTATACAATTCAGCAGTTTGAAACAACACCAATTCATGTTGTAAAAACTTATGTGTTTAAGTCCCCTCTCATAATCTTTCTTCTGATATATTAGTTCATATATATGCCTCTTTATCATGTCTGTTTGTCGTCAACTTCCTTCTTTTAGTTGATTAGATTGTATATTATATATCTATAGTGTTGGGTATCTTGTATGAGTCTAAATCTCACATTGAGTAGAAATGAGAAAGCTACGCAATATATAAGAAAGAAGATCTACAAACTTAATGCGTTAAGGTTTTGGGTTGAAGGTTTTATCACGCCCTTGTATGGGTCTGACTCAATTCTCATTCTTGTTTGATCTTTCCAGGTGTTTTCCCTTTGATTTTCCCAACACAACACTTTTATTTATCTATAAGTTGACATGTCCTTCCTTTTTTCCCTTTTATTATCTGTTTGTTACACTTGCACAAAAAGCTAAGAGAAAACCACACAAAAAATATTTTCTATATTATAAGACACCTTTTATATTCGGACTTAGGTATCTTACACAATATCATGTAAGATCTCAAAAGCACTAAGATGAACCTATTTTTCTTTATTAACAATAAATAATAATTAAATAAGGGAACACTTATAAGGTGGTTTAGCTCTTTTACGCTTGTGTTTTTTATATGCAATCTTCTAAAGTAATCAGCAACTTATACCTAAAAATACACTTCGAAATAACACAATGCCTTGATATACCATTGTTCATCAATCTAGAAATCCCTTAGATTTCTATTCACCAAAAATATGTCATGAAAACAAACCAACAAAAATTGAAAATTCGAAAATTACATTATTATACGTGCTATTTTTGCAACTTGATACCCAAAAGATAAAAGCAAGTCAAACTATGTTCTATGCAATTGCCTCAGGTGTGCAAAATCAAGGTAAAACTAAGAGTATGTCTTATAAAAAAACCATTTAAAATATGGACCTACAGTGTTTGGAATTTTGTTCATGTACGTAGTGTCAACCCATCATTCACTTTTGTTTTACTAAACTTATACATCTTAGGCAGTCTCGGAAGCAAATACATTAGTACATATAAAAGACAGGCTCTTGATATAAATATGTACCTCTCATAACGAATTCTTCCTCCACCTCCATACCCTCTTCCTGTACCTCCATAGTCAATATGAAATTACTCATATAGCCTTACTTAAAATTTGAAAAAGTCAGCATTGTCCTCCACCCCCTTCACCTCAGTAATCTCATCCGTGGAGTATTTTCCCACCCACCACCATTCTAGGAGGTTATTTTTTTCTGGCAAAATGTTTAATTAAAGCTTCAACAAAGTTGTAGGTAAGTAATTTTTTATGTTTATGAAGAATTTGTGAGATGTATTGTAGATTTGAATGGTTAATTTGATGATTTGGGAGGTATTCAACGGTGAACGGCGAAGTTGTCAATTTGAAAGTTTATGAACCGGATGGGGTGCAATCCGATTGTCATTTAATGACAACTGGATGACACCCCATCCGATTTACATTCAAAAAAAAATGTGAACCGGATGGGCTGCCATCATCCAATTGTCATTTTGAGCTTTTCTGTCTAATTAAAGATTTTCCAATGCACCGGATGTTTGAATTATGTCATTAGCGAGTTCATCACTGTCATTCGCCAATTGTACTCATCCTTCTTATAAGCAGACATGGAATATCCTCCTCTTTATCAGATGATGCCTGGGATGAAGGAACAACCCTTTCTAGTGGAGGTAAGCCACTACCAACAGATGAAGAAGAATGCCTACAGGAATTATGTGATTCTGAGTTTGGTAAAGACTCAGTTTTTGAAGTTGTATATCTCCTACTACTAGCCCTTGCTTGGGTTAAATTCTCAAGCTTCAAGAATCCTTCAAGCACATCTAAGAGTAAAGGACTATCTCTGTTTCTATTGAGATCATAACCATTTTTGGCACTAAACTCCTTAAGCTCTGTCTTTCAGAAATCTTTTTCCAAATTACATTCCGGAAGGTAAACTTTTAGTGTGTGATTGAGTTGCGCCCAGTCAAGGTAGTCACATATCATCGTCGTGAGGAGCCTACCTGGAGGAGAAGTGTGAAGTTGTTTAGCTCGATCGTTGTAGCTATCGAGCAATGCAGGAGGTAGACCTTGGTCCTTCTCCATCACATGATCTTCCTTTTCGATGGCTTCAAACACACTCGCTCTGAGTTCGGCACGGATCCTGGCGAGAACGCCTTTCTTCTCGAGAGTGCGAGTGACCAGTCTCTTCAGGTCCATCATTTCCCTCGTGTAGTCGTCCATTTCTCTTTCTTCCGAGCTCAACCAATTTCCACACCCAACTCTCTTTCTTCCTTCCTTCTTCTTCTTCTTTTTTTCCCTCTTTCTGGACAGTGTTGTGCGTGTGCGATTGCAAATGAGACACCCCATTCAATTTATATTTTGAAAAAAAAATATAAATCAGATGGCATCTTAAGACCATTTTGGTCAATTCAACATAGATATTTTGAGAATTAAATTTTTTTATAGAGGTGCAAGAAGAATGTATGGAAGTGGAGGAAGAATTTGTCTCCTCTCATAGGCTACCAATTTCATTTATAAGTATAAGGATCGTAAGCATGTAAATGGGCTCATAGACGGATCTGAATATGAAAAGTATGTTGTTGGATAGTTATATATAATCTAAGCCCATTGTGCTAAAATAAATACTTTTTCAATATCTCATTTTGTATTTCTAAAAGTAACATTATTTCTATAGTTCCAAATACTCTAAAAAGTCGTCACTTATATACATCTCTACACTATTATTCTTCTTTTTCAAATCTAGGTATTCAAACTGGTAAAAATGTAACTCTGCTATGTTATCTTCTACTATATAATCCCCAAACAGGAATCACACATTTTTCATATTTTTATTCCCGCCTTACAATTCAAAAACAAATGGCTTATAGATTCATCATTAGGTTCACATAAGACACATCTTTTACTTCCCACCTTTACACCTCTACTTTGTAGGTTGTCTCATGTTACCACTTTATTGATTGATTAGTATTCGGCATGCAAAGTGTTGGACAATTAAAAAGGTTTTTTATTTTCTAGATTAAAACATATATTGAGCCTTTTTGCCCTTTACTTCTATTTTCCAATCTTCTATCATTTATTTTACTGCGTTTCTCTATCTTTCCGTATCCACTCATCTTTCTTATTCTTATGTGAAATGTTTCCTTTTATCACTTGTAATAAATTGCTAACCAATATCTTTTTCATTCAAATCATCCTCTTTTCCAAGTCAATTTTCATATCCATTGATCACCATTCAAATATCCTCACCCTTAGTATGACTTCTATGACTTCCTTTAAGTTTGTGTTTCTATATAACCTCAAAAAATTTTCTTTAGGTAAAGCTTCACCGAGTTACTTATCTTCCTAAAAAACTATTTTATTTTTGTTTGTAAAAATAAAAGAAATCAAGTCTTCTGCTTCCAAACAATGAAATTCAATTTTAAGAATTATACTATATTTAAAACTTACTCTGATTGAATCTAAGTGTCGTGACAATCAAAACTGTCTAATCATTTCAATAGGCAGAGTAAGTAAAAACATGTTAGCTTGGATGAGATTTAAGGAAACATGATTCAAAAGAATGATTATAAATTGACACTCTTCTCTCTTTTTACAAGTCAAAAGATTATTATCTTATTAAAGTATAAGATTTTATTACCAAGAATAGACCTTGGGTGAAAGTATTCCACATTTAAAAATAGTGGAAAATACATTTTAGGAATTTATCACTTCTAATAATTGAACTGGACACATGCACCCATCAGTCCTTCCTTTATCCTCATATTCTAGTATAGTGAGGGGAGGATAACACTCTCTAATTAGTCTTTAACATTTACTAAAAATTAATTAAAAATTATAAAATAATGACCAAGGTTTGTTAAAAAAACTTTGAAACCAACAAATAAACTTAATTTAATATATTTAAAAGAGTGTATAAGAGAATAAAACCACAGGCTGGTATTTCTCTTTATTAATACTGAGATAACCACAACTTTATTTAGCCATCACAAACAAAGCACAAATTGAAAGTAGGTCATAACTTTGAAGACAGAAAATTTAAATATCATCTAGCACTTGGGATTGAAATGTTTTCTATCAAGTGTATCTTTTAGTAACCTTAACCTTCAAGCCTTGTTCAATGGTAAGCACCATAGAGACTCTTGGTGTTATGGGATGAACATCCACCACCTTCATCTGAAACTTCCATAGTATAGGAACTGCAACCATCTTCATTTCAGTAAAAGTAATGTCTTTACCCAAACAACTTCTAGGACCTGTGTTGAAAGCTATGAACTTGTGAGATGGAACATGTATAATGTCTCCTCTCTCTGAAATCCATCTCTCAGGCTTAAACTCCATGCAGTCATCTCCCCATATTTGTTCCATTCTTCCCATTGCATACAAAGAGTATAATATCATGGTATTTGGACTAACATGGTGTCCACTAGGAAGTGTATCAGATTTGATGGCACACTTGTGATCATAGGGCACTGTAGGATAAAGCCTCAAGGCTTCACATATAGCTCCATGGAGGTAAACCAACTTACCAAACTCTTCCACACTAGAAGCAATCCAAGTTCCATCTTGGTTTATGCACTTATCTTTGATCTCTTCAAGAATTTTAGCTTCCACATGTGGATGAGTTGAAACTAGCCAAAAGAACCAACTAAGACTTGCACTAATTGTGCCACTTCCAGCAGAAACAAAGGTAAATGCAGTGTCTCTAAGATACTTGTCATTCATTATTTTTCCCTTTTGAGCTCCTTCCTCCATTAGCACTCTCAGCAAGTCACGATGAGTGTCATCCACTTCTTTGGTGCTATTGCATCTATTTTGCTCTTCACGCTTGGATGAAACACATTCATACAAGAATTTATCAAAAGTTTCCTTGGCCTCCTTGAACTTCTTCTCTGGACCAATGTGGAGCCACTCTTGCAACTTCCACAAACATCTTGGTGTGATATGTCTCCGAAACATTGCCTCCTCGATCACAACTGAAGCTCTCTCATAAGCAGATAGTGAAAGCTTAGTAATTTTGTTTGAAAGAGAGTGAGGATCAAAACCAAGAAAACTAGAGCAGGCAATGTCAAAGGTGAACCTCCGAAAGGCAAATTGTAAGTCTACCTCAGTTCCAACCTCTGATGAGTAATCAAGAAATGGAATTAGGTCATTCTCTAGCTTCTTTTGAATGGTTTTTCGAAGGAAGATCTTAAGGTCTTCCCTTTGAAACAGTGAATGAAGAATTGACCTCTCTTGTTTCCATGCATGGAGATTATCAATAGTAATAATCCCTCCTCCAAAAAAATCAAAAATTTCACTGAAATTGGACCCTTTCCCATAGTTGCTAAAGTTCTTGCTTGCGATGTGGTGCACGTTCATGGGATCGGCTGTGAGAATAAAGTTCATGTTTGTGAACCAAGGTCCTTCAAACATCAGAGTACCTCCATGATGTTTCAAAACAAAGACTGCGTAATCGTGAATGTTGGACAAATTTTGGAGAACATAAGGTAGCATACCAATGATTGGCCATTTTGTGAAGGTTAAATCTCTATTACGTCTCCAACTTATCCCGAAGGATATGAAGGAAAGAATAATGGATACACACACGACAATGTACAAAAACATGATCATATATTGAAGGTTGAAGAAACTGTTTCAATTTGAGGGAAGACAGAGTTTGTGATGATATTTATAGACCCTATAATGGACAAATTTATCACTACAGAAATATAAGGGCTTCACAAATTTAGAAGTTGAGGGTTTTCTCAAATGTCAAATCATTTATTAAAGCATGATGGTTAGAGAGAAAAGTTTGGTAACGATCATAAAGAGATGTGACACTCTAAAATATTATAATAATTTGTTCATTTAATAGAAAAATAGACAAAGAATGTTTTGAATAATAAACTTATCGACTATTTCATGGTTAGAATGGTAATAATCCGAGTGAGCGAGACAATTATCACCAGTGGCCAGAACATTTAAATATCTGTCTCCCTCCTTGTGAAGCAAGGATTAATCACTCGTCATCTAGTATTTAAGTATGCCTTTCAATTTTTATTTTTTTCATTTTATTTTTTAAATGTTTCTTCCTTTAGTTTGCTTGTGACATCATAAATTTATTTTCAACAATTTTAAACTAAGTCTCATCCCTTTTTATTTATTTTTTTTCACAATCATTAAATGGACATTTATTTGAGGCTTCTATTTTGGAAATTTTCTCATTATTTAAGTTAATTTAACAATCATATGAGTAGTCAATTATGGCAAAGAATGATTGAAACAAATCAGGAATGGACTTAATGGAATTACACACAAAATCACTTTAACAATTAAGAGTGAATTCTTATGAGATTAAGAATTGGTGGAAAAATTTGAGGGGGAAAAATAATAGGGAGATCAAACAATAATAAGACAAGAGTCGGATCCACACAAGGAAATGACACCACATTCAACCCAAAACCTTAAGGAATTAAGTTTGTGGGTCTTCTTTATTATATGTTGCTCAACTTTCTCATTTCTACTTAATGTGGGACTAGACTCACACTTAGATACCTAACAGAAACATGATTACACGAGAATTGGATGGACTAAATGGGACCATCTACAAATAGTCCTCTTATCAAACTATAAATGTTCCTCTTATCAAACATATTGGTTGACAAAAGATTCATCTTAAGCTCTAGAACATATCGTATTTCTTGTAATAACATCTCCTAGCTATCAAACATCTTTAATCTAATAAACCTCGTGTCTTACACCTTACATGTTTTATTGTTTGCAAGAAGGACTACTCTACCTTACTTCATTTCCAAGGTCTCAAAAAAAATGCTTCACAGGACACATGTGATAGGTGCACCTTAACTCCACGACCCTACTTCTTTGCGTGTCAAAATCCACCAACACCTCTATAGACTCTTAGCTATCAGAGATTAACACAACATCAGCAAATTCCTTCTTCAAATGAAATTGCTTACCTTTCTCATTTCTCTCATTCTCTAGACAACTCAACTTGAAGTGACATTTCTTATGCTAATTGTAACACCTAACTTCTTTCCTATCATCTGACGAATATTGCTTTGATTTCTTTCCCTTAAGCTCACTCTTTTTCTTTCCCTTTAACTTCGACACATTTATTATCCTCTTCCATAGACTCTTGAAACTTTTGAGGTTCCTTAGTCCTTATTGTGGTTTCTATGGTCTACACCTTTTTGAATAGGAAAGCATCTTTAAAATGTTCATATATCTTAGACATGGCTTTAAGAAGAAGTAAAGTCTTATCCTCATCTTCAAGTTTCACCTCAATACTCAACCATCAATATTTACTCGGTTATCTTGAAAGAATATAGTCGTTACTTTAGCTAGAGTCTATGTGCCAAGAACTTAATAATATACAAGACTCAAGTTTCACTCACATTAATGCAACGATTTTCTCCTTCGCGACTTTTCTTAGGGTCTTATCACCAAGACACAAAATTATGGCATTCTTAACCTTTTTTTATCATTTTAGTCTTCTCCTTCTTAGATATAGATGTTGACATGTTCACCTCTCCGCTTAGAGCATCAGTACAACTTTGTTATATTAAGATGACCTCTATCTTTATTCTTCAAATCCAAAAGTTGTTCTATGCAGAAAATTTCTCAATGTCAAACTTGGTGGTCATGTCTTCAATTTCTTAACTTTCTTTCTCTTGTTCCACTAGACGACACCAATTATTAGTTATATAAAAGCAACTTATTAATGGGAATGAAACCTCAGTCAACCTTGTTGTGGGTACAATGTAACAAAAGAGAAGTTCAGTTGTTGAATTCATGCTCATCCAGGTCAGGTGACTTTGGTTATCAAAACTTCAACGCATGTGTCCCAGTAAGAGACTTGGGGTGGGTAACCTGTGATGTTTCCTTATGGCAGTCCTAGTATGAATAAAGACAGTTCTATAAAAACAACTTATTTATGCGAGTGAAACCTCAGTCATCCATTAAAAAAATTCCTTTTTCATCATAAACCCATAAAAGAAGAACTTTTAGTTGAAAATGCAAAAAAAGTAAAAACACCCGAAGAAAGAACCAAATAAAGTGGAAGCACCCTCACTAAAATGGAACGTTCACACCGGCGATCGACGACGAAACGGAGAAGGAGAAGACATATGATAGCTTCAAGAGAAGAGCAAATGTGAAGGGGATATGTGATGAGCAAGTGTGAAGGAAAAGTTAGTGTGCACCAAAGTTGAAGACCAAATCTTAAGAGCGACAACAATTCTTCTGATTTATGAGATAACTCTCTACACACTGACAACACTCGTTAAAATAATATTTGTTTTGACACGACACATTGTCAAATGATTATGTTGCCACATCACGGTGTTAAAATATCATTATTCTTCAATTATCTCACATTCTTTTTAACAAAAAAAAAAGAAAATTTTACAATAGTTTTATGTTTTCAAAACTTTTGAAATAATTTATTTAATAAATTTTCTAATTAAAATTGATTACAAAGCTGCATCAATTATTTTTGCAATAATAATAATAATAATTTAAGAAAATTTTTTAAATTAAAATCAGTAAAAAAAATCTCATTTTATATTAATTACGGTAAAAAAATATTTAATTATATAATTTTGATAAATAATTAAATATAGTATAAAATCGTACTAAATGAAACTTTAAATATATATTTGGTTTAAGACATAAAAATGTTTAGATATATGGCTTGTCCAAAAGTGTTGCGAGATGGGAAGAGTTCCAATTTTCGTACGAAAATGCAGACAAGAATTATCCAACTAATAGCACGCTTTCAATAGCAGGTTTCGTTGAAAATTTTACATCTATGATTTGATTAAAACGGGACATTATTTATAGACTTAAATAATAAAAAGTATGAAATTTTATTAATTTAAAATACAATATAAGTTTATTTAGGATTGTTGTTTATTTATATTAGTGTTTAGGCTTAATAAAGATATTTTTAAAGCAATAATATTAAATAAAGTTCAAGTTTATTTATGTTAAGTTAATCAAACATTGAATTTCTTTTGATTATATTTATATCTTAAAGAAATATATTATAGACTGTAAGGTTTTTTTTTTTTTACTAGGATGGCCTTATAAATAATAAATGAAAAAATTATAAGTTATATTCAAATTATAAATTACAAATTTGAACTATTTAATTGTTTATTTCTAAAATTTAATAGTTTTTTAAATTATTTTTTTTTATATTTTTTTATGCTTTCTCTCTACAATTTTAAGATATTTATCATTTTTTTTCTTTTGCAAGCATCTAACCCCCTCAACACACATAGGTAAGGAGATAAGAACAAACACCCACCTATCATTTCTCTATATCTCTCTCCATTCTTTCTTGATTTTCATACTTTATATCTCATCTGTTTTAGAATCTCATCAAGTCTCACAGTAGCTGAGGATTCCAGTATCATTACTAACCGATCAGAATCTCAAACAGAGTAAGTTCATATTTGCTCTAAAGATCCCTTAATATCTGTTTTTCATTAAGTTTTTGTCATCAATATTTGTGGGAACAGTTGAGAAAAGTGTTCCTCTGATTAAGGTTATACTAAAAGTTGGTATTATTTGGATAACTTGTTCTAGATCCCTAGAGTTGAACTGGTGTTGTTGCTTGATTTGAGAAATTGATAGGGGGATCGTTCTCTCTAAGGTAATGAAAGCTAGTAACTTGTTTTAGTTATTTACTTTCAAATAGAATCCTAGAATAAAAGACTCTGATATATGATTACCAGTGCTTAAGTCTTTCTTACAGGTCTGACTGGTCCTTGAGCACTGATTAAGTAATGATGTTAGAAAGAAACATGTGAGAACATTTTGATTGTTGTTTGATGAAATTGAAATGATATGTGTAATGTTTGAGTTATAGAGTTATATGTAATCATTATGGTTGAAATGAAACCAGTGTACTTGGGGTTGAAAGGAAACCAAGGTACCATGGTTACGTATGTCTCTATATGCTTCAGTATGATGGAATTGATGTGTGATGACTGATTTATAGGCTTGTATATAATCATTATGGTTGAAATGAAACAAGTGTACCAGAGGTTGAAAGGAAACCAAGGTACCATGGTTACATATAACTATATGCTTCAGTATGATTGAATTGATGTGGTATCTGTGATAATTGAGTTATAGGGTCATATGTAATCATTTTAGTTAAAATGAAACCAGTGTACTGAGGGTTGAAAGGAAATCAAGGTATAATGGTTACACATACACCTATAAGCTTCAGAATGGTTGAAATGATATGATTATTGTTATGACTAAGTGATGAATCTATTTGTAATCATTTTAATTGAAAGAAATCAGAGTACTGGGGATTGAAAGGAAATCAAGATACGGTGATTGCAAATGGATCATTATGAAATCAATGAAATTGGAATAGAGTACAAAGGTTTGCGATTGAATGTTAAATTTAATTGCATTTGACTTGAGAATTGATATTTAAATTGTAAATCTAATCATTTTAATTATTTTCACTTTTACAAGTTGAGAACATTATTTCACTAGCTTACCCTTACTTGTTTTATTGTGTTGTGAACTGTGATGACTGTACTATCTACACGAATAGGTGCAGATGCAGGTTCTAGAACACCTTAAGGAGTGTATGGCCTTAGTTTGGTCATCTTTTTGTTTTATATACACTTGTAGATATGTTTAAATGTATTTAAAGACTTTATGACCACTACAAAAAGAACTGAAATTACGGGCAAAATCTGTATGTAATGGCCAAAAATCCGTATGTAATTTACTGACAGAATCCGTATGTAACAAATAAAATTTTAAAAAAAAATATTTACAGTTTTTTTTTCTTTTCAATTTTATTACTACCTTTATATTTTATTTTTAGTATATCTATTTTTTAAGATTATTTTTATTATTGTTTTAGTTAGTTTTATTAACATTATCAATATTATTAAGAATGTACACCAGGTGAGATTCGAACCCAAGTCCCACATGCACCAGCAGAACTAAACTTATCACTAAATTATAGCAACGTTATTGCCATAATATGATTATTAACATTCTTATTATAATTATTGTTGTTATTATTATTATTATTATTATAATTTCTATAATTAATAATAATACTAATATTAACATTATTAATAATACTAGATAGACTGACATCTAAGGTCAATCTTGAGAATAGAGGGGTTACGGTATCTTCCAGTCTTTGTCCGTTATGTAAAAAGGAGATGGAAACTACTCATCATTTATTTATTATCTGTGAAGTAATACATCGATTGTAGATTAAATGTGACAATTGGGTAGGGATCACTTGAGTTAGGCACAATGTTATTGGATGAGGTAGAGATCTTCACATTGGCACAATTGCGGGCTTGGTTATGGGCTAAATTTGGTGGGTTAAGATGTCAAAGATCCTTTTTGGATTGGTGCATGCATCCTGTAAATTGCTTACGAGAGATTAGATAGTGGGTCGTATGAAGTAAGATTGTGTGCAAGGACTTAGATCTACGTAGGAGTATTGCTCAATGGAAGTATGTCGTATGTGCATCTCTCCATTCTTCAAGGCTCGGGGATGGGAAAATCTTCACAGGAAGATCTAAAGGAACTTACATCTCATTTGGCTTATGTTTTTTTCTGTTATTTATATTTTTCATTACTAGATTTCATGTGTAGTATATAGAGCATGTATTTTGATTCCAATAGGGCATACCAATTAGTTGCTTTTATGTAGAGTGGATTTGTGGATTGGATTAGAAGTGTAATTGTATAAGGGTTGAGACACCCTTGAAGTGTCTCTATTTAATTCAATTTATTTCTTACTGTTAAAAAAAATGAGAAAAAGTTTAGCTCCACAAAATATTGTTATTGATCTTCAATCTAACCTCCTCTCCTCTAAAATAAAAGTCCAGAAGCAACGTGTTTTTTTACAAATATATAGTTTGTGTTAAGAATATTTATTTAACATCTTTTATTTGAATTAGTTTTTAAAAAAATGTTTCATTTTTTTTAATTTCTTTTATATAAAAAGTTAAAAATATGTTTAATTATTATTTAAATTTAAAGGAACTTACATATAAGTTGTCTTATGTATTTTTTTGTTATTTTTATTTTTTTTTACTAGATTTTATGTGTAGTATACGAAATATATATATATATATATATATATATATATATATATATATATATATATATTGATTTCAATGAGGCATAGCTATTAATTACTTTTATATGGTGTGAATCTGTAAATTGGATTAAAGGTGTAATTGTATAAGGGTTGAAACACTCTTAAAGTATTCTTATTTAATTTAATTTATTTATTGTTTTTCAAACAAAAAATGAAAGAAAATTTATCTCCACAAAATTGTTATTGGTCTTCAATCTAACCTCCTCTACTAGAAAAGAAGTCACATAGCAAGATGCTTTCTTACAAATATATAGTTTGTGTTAAAAATATTTATTTAACATCTTTTATTTGAATTAGTTTTTAAAGATATGTTTCAGTTTTTTTTAATTTCTTTTATATAAAAAGTTAAAAATATTGTTTAATTATTATTTAAATTTAAAAAATTGAAATTGAGATATTGTTAATATTTAATATTCTCTTACAATTTTAACCTATAAAGAGTACATAAATAAAATAGATCACAAGTTACCCCTATAATATATCTCTTTATATTTCCAAAATTTAAAATCCCACTAATTTGTTATCATCATTAATTACGTTAAGTATGAAGTATACAATTATTTAAGATATATATGGAATATTTAACCTAACTTATAAAACTAGTTAACATATTATTTTAGATATCATAATTTGTTATATATTTAACATACGAGATCATGCCATAAATTAAAAATTAATTTAGAATATAATAATGAAATAATATTGATTAAGCTTAATCTTTAAAAAATAATACTATTCAAAAAATTGTCATAATTTTTAGAGCTCGTTATATATATATATATATAATATAATATAATATAATATAAATTTAATATTATTGATCAATTAACATTGACTTTGGCTTAATTAATATTAAATATTGTTTTTCAATGATAAAAATGGTTATCATTTAGTAGGACTGTGACTAGGAATCTATGTACAAACTTAGGGAATCAAATGGTTCCCTATATACTTAAAAAAAGTCAAGTTGTAAAAAATAAAGAAAAACAAGTTATCTGTACTACCTAAATTGGACCTTATGAGAGAACTACTTATTTGTATTTTTACTAGAATAGTAGGCAGCTTTTTTAATGATAATTCCAGAATATCAAGAGTTATTTATTTTAATACTAGCTTGCCTGCGATTAAATTTTAAAATATTATTTCTTGTTTCTTAAAAGTAATATTTATTTCCTGAAAATAAATCAAACTAATTAATTATTCCATCTATTAATTAAGGCCTTGATGAAGAGTAAATATAAGAAAATTACGTACGGAATACAATTTGGAAGATCGTATCAATAATCTTTCCCTTGGACAGATAAGAAACTTTAACAGCCTTTTAGCAAGTTTCCCTGTGGAAAAAGAACACCAAAAGTTTGCCTGTGTGTTCAAGCCTATTACACCAAACGCTACAATGTCTTCATGATTATGCTATGATTCATCTTCTACCTTGCTCAATAATATGATATGGTGTTCTAACCGGATTCAATTACAAAATTACCGTGACAAAATTACCTTCTCCTTTCTCATTATGGTTGAATTGAAATGTTTCAATTCTAGCCATCTACAATAATCTAATCATTTACAATAAAACACAATATTACTCTTTACTATAAAGCCTGAGAATGGTTAGATAGGTCAAAAAAAAAATAAGAAGTTTGATGTCCCTGCCTCTCATCCCATGACACCCTTCACCAAAAATGTGATACACCTTCATTTGTCCCTAAGTTACTATAAATCACGGTTATTTAAGGGCATTTTATTTCAAATTTTTTTTTGCTTGAATTTTCTCTTAAAAATCACCAATTCATTGTTTTTTAAACTTTACCAACCTAGGTAACTAATCACACATCTCACATGTTATTATATAGGCATAAAGGATCTTCAGTCTTGGACATAGTCTTCTCTCTTGGGTTTAATCTTTTGTATTGGCCAAAGTCTTCAGTTTTCAGGGGAGTGTAGAAGGATACATACAAAAGGTACTTTGATGTCAAAGTCAGTATACAGATATCGGAGTGACAGTATTAAGGATTGGATTTTCGTACCTTGGCTTGACTCGTTTATATTGTATTTATAGGGATCGAACTGTACGAAAGTATTGTGATTATTCGAGGTTTCAAGACACAACAACTTTTGGCAGTATGCCACTATTAGTGATTATCTAGTGAGTTGGCATCGCTGTATCATGTTTTGACCGAGTACATGTCGATCAAGACTGCTACCACTCGACCCTGACCATACATCACATTCTACAATTTATCTTTTAACTCTCGTGATCCCCTCTCTCCATCCTTGTTTTGGGTCCACAGTCACATTCAGAGTATTATTAACTACTATGAGTCCTTCCCATACAATACTTTGTTAAATTAACTTTAGAATATAAAAAACTTAACTTTAGAATTTTATATTTTATCCATATCCACATTCTTATTTGATTCATGTAGAAAACTTCTTCTATATCGACCTTGACTTTCCTAAATACAATGTTATTTTTTAGTGTCGCAAACACTAAATAATAGTTTTATATACCTCCTTTCATATCATATTCCCTTTAAGATCAAGTTTTATTAAGTGAAATTGTTGAAAATGTGCATGAGCTTCACTATGATGTACATTCATCACCCCTATTTATCTATCCCACATGTTACACACACAAGTTATCACTTTACAATAACTGAAAAATAAATTACCTACACAGTTTTCTCCATCTACCCACACATTGTACACATGGTTGTCCAAAGTTAAACCCCTACGCCTTAGATTCACTTTCGTGGCCACGCTATCTAACATGACACTCCATGCAAAATATTGTGCAGTTCAAAATGACTTTCACTTTTCCAAATCTGTTAAATATATTTAAATCTTCTCTCTTATAGTTGTTTATCAATTTCATATATGTCACTTTTACAATATACGATTCATTCTCTTCATCCGGTCATTCTTAAGTGCCTTCCCTTTCCCTTTTTAGTGATTTTCTTAAAATTTCTAGTATAAATGATTACTATTTAGGATTTTTCCCACTCAAACCACTGTCTCCTATAGATCATGTCTCTCTCCCACCTATTGCCATACCATTTTTCTCATTCACCTATTATTTCATATTTTGTATTGGCATTTGATCTGGGATATACATACCTAAGTTGCATAGGTTCTGTCTAACAATCCTTCCACAATTTTATCGTAATTCTTGATCATACTTTCCAGGTCACACTATCCTTTGAACCAACTTTTCCCTTCTCAAAATCTACATATCTCCCATAGATCTCTCTATCACAAGAATTGCATATACTTCTCTTTTTTTTCATTTAGGCCCCTCCATGAGTCATACTTGGATTTCATATGTTCTCTCCATAACTCTACTACTTTATGCCTAATCTCCATTTAAACAATCTTATATCTTTTAATCATGAGTCCTCTCTCATTCTTAGGTTTGCATAAGATCTCTCATTCTTAGGTTTGCATAAGTTTGCTTACTTTACTGAAACTATCTTCCTACCCTCAAATTTCCGATTTCCATATGATTTTCTCTATATTTTCCTAATCTCACCACAAACACAAGAATATGCTTTAAAAAAGGATATATAATACAAAAACAGAGTTGTAATAACAAAATTTACTAAAAAACACTCCGCCTACAAAGGACAAAAGTCTACCTTGTCTTGTAAGTTTATTCTTTATTTTATTCACTATTAATCACTAAATTTTTTATTTTCTTGGTTTCCCCACTACATCTACTTAAATGGAACATTCATTCATTATCATCAAAAACCTTTTCAATTGCTCTCTCCTAGACTTGGTCTTCCAATCATACTCTTATAAAAGTATAGTCTAAGACCTAATCCAAGTTTAAAAAAAGTCTAAGAATGTTTTTAATCATCAAAACATTCACTACAATAAAATAAGACCTCAAAGTCGGCCAAAAATAAACAAAATGAAGGAAACTGACACTATAATATCATTCCTGTGTCGACTGAAAAGTTGACTCTACAATAATGGAAGCTATAGACATTTGGATAGGCCAGTTGATGGAAAAGCTAGTAGAATAGGCCTAAATTAACCAACATTAGTTGGTAAAAAAAATTAATTATTTCAATATAGCATGGGCTAAGTAAATGCTAAAGAAGAAATATTAAAAAACTACACTAACGTCAGCTTAATAGATGTTAATTGGACAAAATTGATTTTAATTACTTTAAATCAGCTATTAGGTTAGCTAACAGACTTTCAAGTCTTTCGTTTGTTTGTTTTAATTTATTTATATCAATTATTAGATTATTAATGATTTTATATGGTTCTTCTACTTTCTCCTTTAGATTTTTTATCTCTTTAAGGATAAGAGTTTGGGTTTGTGAAATAGAAGAGAGATGTTCGCACAACTCTTCTTGGGTATTTATGGACAAAACTGTCCTTTTAGTTCCCAGTTTTTGCTTATGGCTCTGATACTGATATAGGAGACAAGATGATTTTAACCTCCCAGATAATCAACATCAAATTATCAGGTTAATCTCAGAACAAACAGGTAGACAACTCCTGGCAACCAGGAGAAGATATGTTCACCTAGGTCTCATAA
>Ga0209489_102343_pt1 | contig 38660 bp, 13 predicted proteins | sample SiratrowhiteBW_FD_187527 | JGI IMG/M metagenome (GOLD analysis project Ga0209489, IMG submission 187527) | Root nodule microbial communities of legume samples collected from California, USA - Siratro white BW (SPAdes) (version 2) | ecosystem: Host-associated > Plants > Roots > Nodule | place...
AAAAAAATAAAGGTTTTTTTTTTTTTTTTTTTTGAATGAAACATCACTTTCTGTACCTAATATTCTTATTAAATTATATTCTAAAAGCTTATTCCATGAACGAGGAGGCTTCTAACGTGTCCCACTATCTGCTATGCTTAACCCTTACGATCGACCAACGCCATAAAGAAACATTATTCATTAATAAACATTAAACAATTGTTTTCCAAAAGAAATGGTCCCCATGCATAAATTCACTTTTTTCATAAGAACTAAAAGTGCAACATTTTTTATATATGACAACTTTATGCCTTTTAGTTTTTATTAAGCTATATATAATTTTCTTGCAATCAAAATAGGATAAGGACTAGATATTGTTTCTTCCAAACACTGTTCATTCTCACTCTAACATGCTTTATATTATTTAAGAACATAGCTAATAGGTATTTCCTTTAGGGAAAACCCTTTTAGGCCGAGAGAAAGCATTTACATTGTAATGAAAGTCAATTTCCTAATCAGATTTTTATACATAAAAGGCTCAAATTTAGAGAATTAGTTAAGGAGATTTATGCCGAAGATTTGAAAATAAAAACTTCAAGAATTAAATTAAATACTTTTTAGTTAAATATATTATTTTAAATTATTATTGTTGTTGTTATTATTGTTATTATTTTGAATTATTTAACTAATGAAATATTAGTTTATATTATTAACAATAATTACAAATATGAAAGAATGAAAATAGAATTTAACTTTAATATTGTGTGGATAAGTATGGGAAATTGTTTTACATCTCTCACCCTACTTTTATAAATGGAAAAATTTAAACAAGGTAAAAATGTTTTTTTTTTTCTTAAAATTGGGTCCGCAGATATTCACTGATACGACTTAATTGCCATGCCTAGAAGTGAGATAAAATAATATTTTTTTGGACACTTATGCTTCTTTGGTTGAGAGATAAAGAAAGAAAAAGAGAGAAATAGATAAAAAAAATAATGAGAAAAATTTTGTTTAATTGAAAAAATAATTTTATTTGTTTTTTAATAATTTTATTTATTATTTTAAATTACATATTATTATTATTATAATAGAAAAACTAAAAATATTTATAATCAATTATAATGGTCATACTCAATTAATTAGACCTTTAAAATGAATATAAATATTAATAAAATTTTACTTATGTTACTTCAAAGACAAATTTCCTTTTTTTTTCACAAACAACAAATATTTTAATAAGTTTTGAACATTTTCATACATTTCATCTGTTCCAAGATGAATATTCCATCCATTTCTCCTCGTCCCTTCACTTTTAATAGAAACAAACAAGGCGATAGTTTAGAAAATGTATATATATGACACTTTCATATTAATTTTGTATTTGAATTAATCTATTTTACAAAATAATTTGCAATTATTTTTTCAAAATATTCGAAGTGATTTACTAACCAACAGAACATTGAAGAAAATTATGATTTTGTATGCATTTAGTATAAATAATGAATTTTTTTTAACATTGTTTATATATATGATGACTTGGGTTTGACCCTTGTATAGTATAGAACTTTATTGGGAGAGTATTGTAGTTGAACAAATAGATCAGTGAGATGAGTGAAAGCGACCAAAGTGTAGAAGTTTTAATGGAAGTTATTAATTTATGTTCTTCCTTTCATATTCAAAATTATTAATATTTGACAACTCATAGAAGCTTGTGGTCATTGCGGTGGTGGTGTGTGACATCGTCGTATATATTATTCATTAATCTTTTCCATGACCCAAAAAGTTGCCTTGTCGCTAATCAAAAAGTTATTTGGAGATTAATTATAAATTACAAGTAATTAGTCATTGATCAATAACCTTTATACTAAGGATTATAATTATGTCCACAAAAAATACAATAGTCTATTGTTAGTGAGCAAAGTTTTGACGCAATTCCAATTATCTATCTAAACAAAATTTTGACGCAAGCAAAGTTTGCAACATGAGCAAGAATACAAATTATTTCTCTAATTATAAATTTTCCTTACATTTGTAATCATCAAGGTCAAACCCAATCAACCGATTCAATTTTATGATCTTATTATAGTCAACGCTATTTAATATAAATATTTTTTTGTGTTAATAACGATGAATGACTATACCAGTATCTTATTGAATATTGTTAAGTATTTAAATATGAGTCTAAGTTTCATATTATACAGAAATGAGAAAATTGAACAATATATAAAAAAGAAGATCAGAAATATAATAATTTAAGATTTTAGGTTGAAGGTGACGTCATTCTCTTATATAGATTGACTTTTGTCTTATTTATAAAAATTTTCTCTTTAAATTTTTTCAACAAGCATCTACAAATAACTTATACCTTATAGCTTTGTTACTATCATATACGTAATATTTTAGGAGAAAAATTGCCTACAACCTAAAAATCTTCTCATTATGTTTGCCAACTATTTTGATTTAAATAAAAAGAATCTTTAAAATGGGTTCCTTTTTCCAGTAATATATATGTATCCAAATATATAAACCTTCAATTTTCAAAGATTTATAATTCTAGAAATAAAACACCATTTATCAACAACAAATAATGGTTTAAAGGAGCACGATAATAATATAGTAAACTCCAAATAGAAAAGTACCACACATTGCAAATTACAAGCATTATGAAATTGTAATCAGAATTTTTCTCCTGCCATAACATCATTATAACAACTCAAACAAATATGACGTGGTTATAATTATATGATATATACATATATGAGCTCTCAAGAGAAAACAATTGATAATATCCCATATACACCCCTTTGGAAACTCCATGGATCATCAGAATAAGCATTCAGTTACAATCATAACAAGTGAGCTTTTGGAAGATGGTAATGGTCCCAAGAGCTTTGATTCAACATTTCTTTTAATCATAAAAGCGCAGGGTTTATATAATATATATAATTTTTGAAATGTAGTGGTGCCGGCCTATATACTTTACGCCACACAAGCAAGAAGACATAGGAGTATGCAAGAAAAAGATCGATGTGCTCACGACTCACGTATACTTCAAGCATTAAAAAAGGTTAATACCTTTTTATTTTTTTTTATTTGAATGAGAAATGGATGTTGATTATCCCAATTTTACTATATTTTGAAAAAGAAAATTCCAACTTTCTAAATTTTGGTGTGCAGGCCTATATCATACTTTACTACACGGGCAAGACGACATACGAGTATGGAGCAAGAAAAATGTGTTCACGTAGACTGCAATGCAAGCATCCAAAACAAAATCAGTATCCTTCTCTTATTTTTATTTGAGAACTCTAGACCATAACAATAGTTATTTGAACATATGTTTTTTTTTTTTTTAAAAAAAAACGCCATTACTAAAGTGTTTAGAATTTGTGATTTGGATTAACAACCATAAGTGTTGTTTTGAGTCTATGTTATTTTGAGTATGAGTTGTGTTGAATTTATTTTTATTTTTTTTAATAATAAAAAATAAATGAATAAAAGGAAGCATTTCAGGAATCTTCCAACCCTTATACACAATACTGAATCAAAAACTAAGTGCTAAAAGACCTAAACACCTTTCTAGACATACTTATATACTTCTCTTGAGAACACAAAAAAACATGAGGAGACAGAAACAAATACAAATCACATAAGAAACTAAACCAGCTGAGAATAACATGAACAAAATACTCCCTACGAAATTATAACATCTGGGTTATTGAGCAAGGTCGCATCACCCTTACCACTATACCCTGCTGAACCTGGCCAGTCCTAAACTACCAATTACAAATCCCACTTTGCAACATGAAATGCTAGGCCAGAGAAAGTATGCACATCACTCGAGATAAGTGCTAATCTGAGTAAGTAAGAGTGGTTCTCTTCAACTTAAACTTAATCCAAAGCCAACTCTTTAGTTGAGTAAGACTAAAAATTTTCTCAACATCTAGCCCACCTTTAAATACCACCTTATTTCTATGATTCCATATTTCTGAAACAATAGTCACCCACATCCCTTTCCATGCTTTATTAACACCCTACTTTTGACTTAATAGACAAAAACTCTAGAAATTAACAGTGTTGAACTTATCATTTTAAGAAAGTGAAATCTAAGTTTGAAGACACTAAAGTGAGTGAATAGATGATTAAAAAATCATCAAGTATAAAGTTCAAAGAATTATGAATTAGTTACTTCTTAAAGAATGAAGTGGTTCTTAAAGAATGAAGTAGTATTTGTGATATGTTAAATCTAAGTAAGATAATTGGTTACATGACTTATATATAAATAGTGAATAATTAATTCGATTATTAGTGAGCCTGTGTTATGTAATAACCCATTACCGAGTTATTTGAGTATTACACTAGTTAGTTACTGAATATCTCTTATTCTTGAATAGTGGGTTAATCGAACTTAGGGTTGATCAAGTGCGAATATTACATGTGTTAAACCAATGCACTTGTCTTTTTCAATAGATAATTCTTTTAAGAAAACCCAACTATTAAATTAAATATTATTTAATAAAAGAAAATAAGGTATGGTGTTAACGGCTGTACTCTTTGACTAATGTTCATATCCTAATAATCACTTAAATATGAATGAATTAAACATAAACTTTTACGTATGTGAATGTAAACTGATGAGGGATATATTATTGGGTTATGACCTTAGATGTTTTGTTTAGGAAAATGATAACATGAAAGAAACCAGAAAAGATTGATAGAGCATGCATGCTGGTTAGTCTTGGAAAAGTGAAGCACCTAAAAAAAGTGAGTACTTGCGTGTTAAATTTGCCCGCACGTAAAGTGGCTACAACTTTTTTGGAGGCTCGGAAGATGCATGCTCGTGGACCAACTTCTTCAAATATGCACACCCATTTTGTTTAATAAACACTCTTTCTTTTCTAATCTTTTGCCGTAAAATTCTTAAACAAAGGAAAACACTTGTAAAGCATAACAACTTTACTATAATTGCCGAATCTAAAGGCACGTATGAAGAGAAGAAACTTTGTAATAATAATTTGTCAAATATATTCTGATAAAATCTACTTTTCTAATAGCAATCTATGGGTTCTGAGAAACCTATCTTGAAACGGACAATGATTTCTCCATGTCCTTGTACTTAAAGGTTCAATATCTCAAAAATGGAATCTAATTGTGTCTAATTAGTATATAAAAAAAGATTTTGATATTGAATGATAACGAAGAATCCTTAGTGCGTGTGCATTGATTCTTATGTTTAGCTTTTATTTGAGTTTAGCATGAACTAAAAGAGTTTTTGAGGTAAAAATGAGTGTAGAATAGTGGTGAATATACATAGAAGTATAATGTTGGTAAAGGTGAAAGTTTTGTACACACATCAAACACTTTTTCAAACGAGCTTCCATGATGGCCGGGCCATGTTTGGCAACACCCCATGTGAATGTGACTTGTGTTTTCAAAAACTTGGAGAGCATTATGGTCGACCCCAGCTTACACACACATGATGCTGTCTAATGCTCTCACTAAGTTTTAGCACCTTCAACAAAAAAAACCTCAATCTGGCTAATATTATAAACTTTTTTAGCTTTTAAGCTTTTCAATTTAAGCTTTTCAATTTGGTGTCGTGCAATTTTCAAATTTTCATCAATGATTTCACTATATTTGGTCGAAACACAAATTGATATCTTTACATTTGTTTGATTTTTAAATCTTACTTGGCACAAAAAATTACTTACAGTTATTAATATCTTTCTAATTGAGTTATATAACCCCACTAGATATATATTCTCTCTTAGGAAAAAAGATTTTGAGATCACCAACCAACCTTCAAATTGAAGATTTTTATATATTATTGAGAACATAAAATTATTGAGAGACCGAATTTCAATTCCACCTTAATTTTGTACCTATTTAATGTTGATCTTCCAAGATTATGTAACAAGTTAACAACAGAACTTAAAATTAAAATAATGTCTTAAACTTGGATCGTGTGAGAACAATTTAATATTGAATTTAGTATATTAACTAGTTCTGTGTGTTCAGCTTCTTAATCATACTAATTCAAATTATGTCTCTATACTATATTAATTATTTGTGTGAAAAATTATAAAAATATACTATATTAATTATTTGTGTGAAAAATTATAAAAACTAGAAGAATTGTTTCTATTTATTTAAAATGTATATATTAAATGATTTTGACTGTTATCAATTTTATATTAATATAAGGTTTGTAAATACTATTTATGTGACAAATATACCTAATAAATAGGGTAGTATATGGTTTATGTAAGTTTTAGTGCACAAAATAGTTTTTATATATATGGTTTTGGGTAAACCACATCAAATTAATTAGTTTATAACAAAAAAATTAAGAAATAATATTCTATACAATTAAAGGACGAAAGTAATGACTAAACATCTATAATTTAATTATCATATTTCGTTGGATGCAAAGGTCGACTATATGATATATCATTGTTACTCCCAACATTTTTAACTCCTTTTAGATTTTATTTATAAAAACATTTTATAATCTTCCACCAAAAGAGAACATGTATTAGTCCTTTTTTTTTCTCTGCTACTTACTGAACGCTCATTAGAAATCCAAATAACAATGCTTAATATTTAGTATTTTCACGGTACTTATACTCAGAATTTTGTAAAAATCAAAAACCCTCAATCAAACGAATAACCTAAGACTGTGTATGCTGTAGGTTCTTCTATTCATTGAGCATTGAGTGAATTAGAACAAGAGAGGATGAGTCCGAAGACAGAGAAAACAATTTTTTTCTCCCACTTGTAAGACTATTAAACAAATGAATCAAGTTTCATTATGTTTATGTTTTCTTCCTGTGTTATCACTAATTTGGAGGAAATATAATTTAATTCTTAAAAAAAAAAGAAAAGATGAGAATATTTTCTGTGTTAATGTTTCTCCCTTCGTTATTTTTAAATTCTCGAACAAGGGAGTTCATCAAACCTCACGTACCCACGTGATTTTCTTCTTGGAAGTAATAAAAGGTTCGGTTTGAGAAATTGACGTGACTCTAAGCTTTTTATGATTTATGTAGGAATGGTCTAAGTACCCTCAAAACCAAACTAATTAGGACCAAATTAATTGGATTAGGATCACTTAGCTTTATTTATATATTATTGTTAACCTTCAATTAGCCAGTTTGAAGAATAAACTAATTAAAATAATTTAATTAATGGTCATGGATGAGAGTAAGAGAAGACTTTCAACTCACAATTTCATGTTAGAATTATATTGCGTTTGTTTGGAATCCTATCTGTCACAAAAGTTGCAACGTATAACATTACATTATAAAATGCGTTTCTTCTCCACCTAATTTGGTTTCGAACACCCACTACAGTATGCTTTCTAACATATTTAGATTTAACTAGTCTTTTATTCAATAACAAAATTTTAAAGAATATTTTTCTAATATTATTCACGAATATTAACCTATAATATTTTATTTCTAACAAAAAAAAACTATACGAAAATAATAAAATAAATAAAAAGCGGCATAAGTAAAAGCGTGAAACAGGTGAAGCTGAAGGAAGGGTTAAAACGTGCATTTTGGAGAGAGAAGAGAAAAGAAACAAAACAACTGAACTGATTCTCTCTTCTCTATTGTGTTTCAATATCGTAACTCTCTTCTCTACTCTCAGATCTTGCAAAAACCTCTTTCTCCATAACCACAACTCTTCCATATTCTCTTCAAGATTCTTTTCTCTTTCTTTCTCACTCTCCACTTTCCCTCACTTCCTTTTCTTTCCTTTTCCGTTTGTTTCCCGGCAAAATCCCCAACCGCAACCACTGCTTCGATCTTTCCCGCGGCCTCCAATTGCTTCTTGCTCTGTTCCGGCTTCCGCATTTCAGCTCCCTGGAATTTCCGCCACGAACGGAATTCTGCACTGCGCAATTTTCCGGGAAAGTGGGGGTTCCCGGGGAACGGAGCGTTCTCGGTATAGTTCTCGCTATGAATATACCGTTGCTGCAGTAACGGGGATAACAAGAGGGGGAGGTGAGAGGAATGGACGATAGAGGTGGTTCCTTCGTAGCTGTGAGGAGGATTTCGCAGGGTCTTGATCGAGGCAACACGTGCCATTCAACTTCTGGTAAACTTCTCTCGTGATTTTCGCGACTTTCAACTTCTGATTCCTTTTTTTGTTTTTTGTTTTGTTACACTCGCAATAGTCTTTGAATCGAGATTGAACTCAGGTTTTTCACTTGCGTGATGTTTGCGGATATTCAAAATTGCGTTGGTGGGTGAATTACTGAATTCGTAATTCCTACAGCTACTACTGCTTTTTAATTATTATTATTATTATTATTTTTATTTTGATTGGGTTGAGACTGAGTTAAGCTTGGTAGAGATCTCTATGGAGCTACCTCAGTTTACTACGGAGGGTGTTACTGTTAGTTAATCTTAGTTTTAAAAGCTGCTTGCTGTGCTTAATTTATAGTTTCTATCCGTGATGGGGTTATCTCTTAGATCTAGCATTCGTGAAATGCCTTGGTGCTTGTTTATGTATACTGGAAAATGCAGATACTGTTGTATCTCTTTTCATCTTAGTGTGAAGCTGAGTTCCACTGTTTAGGTGCAGAAATAGCGGGGAATGGTGAATAAAGCAAGCTGGTGGGTGGCAGTATGATTAAAACTGAGCAAGTGGCTAGCATAATGATTAAAGCAAACTCACTCTTTCCTGTGGTTATATTTGGTTGCTTGGCGTTGTCCGTTTCCGTTGTCCTAAGCTTTGGCAATAATATGGCTATAGAAAACAAAATATTTATAAAGTGATACGTTGGTTGGAAAAGTGATAGAAAGGGAAACAGAGAAGAAATAAACTATTTTTTTTTTTTTTTTGTCGTTAGAATAAGCTGTGTGGTTTTCGAAACTGGGCTGAATAAAAGTGGTGTACTAGTAAGGGTAACTAATTACTCGGAATACATGATTGATTTCTGTCGATCAAATGACTATAAATTTGCGAATCAAAAATTCGAAGCTCAATCTACATTTATGGGCAATTTTATTTTGTTACAGCTGAGTTTGTGACAGGATCAACAGCATGGCTTGGTAGAGGTTTGTCCTGTGTCTGTGCACAGAGAAGAGAAAGTGATGCTCGACCCTCTTTTGATTTAACACCAGCCCAGGTAATGGTTTTCGTGATTTAACTTTTCTCTTGGACACTGCAATAAATAAACAAATGAAATTTTATAATGTGACTTTGTTGATGAGATGCTTCATCATTCTCGTCTTTTAATTAGATAAGCTTCTTCTAAACTACTTACAACAGCAAGCAAAGCCTTTTCTTCTTAGAAACATATTGAGCTATAAATTTGTATAGAAACATCTTCCATTTTACCAAATAATAAAACAATGCAATAAAATTCTATCGTATTTTGGGCTGTGTTTTATTTTTCTCTTGTTTCTGGAAAATTCACTCTTTTTGTAAAAAAAATGAACGTAGTTACATATAATATATAGGTTGCTCTGCATTTGTAACAGCTAATTTGACTCCCGTGTTTCACATGATTTGATTTTTGCTTATTTTATAATGTTTGCTTGTGATTTATACCTTCTGAGATGAAAATAATATGCCACTCTACAATTCTTTTTTCTATTAAATATTATTTATAATTATGCATGGCATGACAAATTCTGTGTGCTGAATCTTGAATTCTCAGGAGGAGTGCTTGCTGAGGTTACAGAGTCGAATAGACATTCCATACGATAGTTCTATTCCTGAACACCAGGTATATCTTCTACTGATATTTTTCAAATCACTGTGAGTGATGTGTTAATAACTATGAAGTTCTCCAATACTTTAAGCCACCTGCACATAACTTTATGTGCTTCTTTTGTCTTACCATGTGTTCAATATTTTATCTCTTAAGAATATAATTTAGATTTTTTTATGCTTTCTCTTAGGATGCTCTAAGAGCTTTATGGAATGCTGCATTTCCTGAAGAAGAACTTCGGGGCCTGATCTCAGAGCAGTGGAAGGACATGGGCTGGCAAGGCAAGGATCCATCAACCGATTTTAGGTAGATATTATTCCTCTTGTTTTTATCTCAATGCCATATACTGTCTTCACTTTATCTACTTGTTGCTTATGATTTCTGTTTGTGTATATTTTGGTAGGGGTGGTGGTTTCATATCATTGGAGAATTTATTGTTTTTTGCTCGGAAGTTCCCGGTATGATCCCTTTCTATTTATTTATAAGGTCTTTTTTCTAGTTTTGTTCACACTTTTTGGTTTTGTAAAAAATATTTTGAAGTCATTTTTTACTTTGTCCAAAATCAATGTCTAGATTTAGGTTGTTATATATAAAAGCTATTTGATTGTCTGAAGGGATTAACAAAGAAATCATATTAGGATTCACCCTAAGGAAATGTTATTTTTGTTTGCAATTGTAAATAGGACTTCTGTGGATAAATATTTTGTTCTAGGATTTTATCTGTTCGAAGAATTAGTACTTCTCCTTTTGAATTTGAAACTGAGGAATTGCCATCTATTTCTTCCAAAAGGGACTTCTTGTTTTTTGCACGCTTTATCAGATAGTTGATATGGGGGAAGAAAGAAACTAATAGGCAACAATTTTAGCCAAAATATTTGCTGACCTAGGTGGGCGTTAGCTAGTGGCTTCAACAGCCTGTTCAGCAACTAAGAAAGAATATGATTTGCCTTCCTGCAGACAGGGATAAAATTCTCATGTTCTGATTTTGGAATTCCTTCCTCCATTATAGAAAATTTTGGCCATATTAATTTGTTCTTTTGCTTTATGTTTTACATATAGGTATGAAATTTTAGGTTGAGTTATCAATGAGAAGAGAATGATAATTATTGATTTTGTTTTTCTTTTGCAATGATCTCTCTCTGTCAAAGTACACCAGCCCCATCAGATTCATGTAAAATATAAAGCCATGGAACTTCACAATATATATATATATATATATATTTTTTTTTTTTTTCGTTATTCACTGTTTGCTAGATGTTGTAAATCTTTACCAGTCTAAACAGTGTGGGCTTAATACATTTTGTTAATTGTGATAATATATGCCTTAAATGCGGATAATATTTGGTGATAATTTTCTAAGATATGGTGTCCTCTTTTTTATGCACTTATCCCTGGCTTCCTTGCATATATTACTTTCTTGGTGTTGAATAAGCATAGACTACAGGTTTCATTTGTTATGAATGGTTCCCAATTTTTTGTTTTAGGAATGTTATGCATCAGACATGTCTACCCAATCTTTCAGGTTTTGCCAGGCACATTTTTCATTTCTTTTAGACTCTTATTCCTACCCCGTTTGTCTTGTTAATTTTGTCTTGGTGCACTCGTCCGAGTACTGTTTAGGTTTAAATCAATCTTTGCTATTCGTATAACTTTATCCTAAAGCTTGAACATTTTTTTTTTTTTTTTTTTTGTAGAAATCCTTTCTGGATCTTTTACTGAAGCAGGAAGGAGATCGGTCAGTGTGGGAATACCCATTTGCTGTTGCTGGCGTTAACATTACGTTCATGCTTATTCAGATGCTTGATCTTGAAGCAGGTTCTTTTACTTCTCCTTTTACTGTAGTTTTCTAGTCTCAGCATATTTCATGTATAAAGGGATGAAAAATGGATACCTATACGTATAGTGGCACAATAGTTTCTGCTTTCCGGTCTTGTGAATAATCCTTTGAATGTTATATGCTTTCATAGAGTGCTTCGGATATTTTACCAATTATTATTGTATACTTCAGTATGGCTAGTTACACTGGTCATTATCTGAGTGATGGACACTGCCACACTGTATATGAGGGATTAGATTCGATGTGTCCATGGGCCTTTTTCCTTATCCCAAGAGCATAATGTTTTTACTTTATTTGAAAGAATGGAAGAAGTTGGTCATTTCAATCCAAATGACAGGCCAACCTTATACATCCACTCTTCACTTTGAAACATTTTCATTTAGTTTTTGGTATTATATCCATGTCGTTGGATTTAAATAAATTGTTTTGGACATGCGAATATGGCTTTTTATTGATTATAATATTTTAATTATATTTTCTGATGCGAGATATCAGGAAACTACATGTTTCTTGATGGAGACTATTGCATCATAGCTGTCTTTCACAAGTAATGAATTGAATTTGATTAATAGGTTTTCTGTTACTAATGTTGTTTTACTTGACAGTAAAACCTCGGACCCTGGTAGGAGCAACTTTCCTAAAATTTCTTGCAGGTAGTCTTTATGTTTGCTCTCGTTAGTCTGTAATTTTTACTCGTACTTTTTTTTTTTTTTCAGTTTAGATGGGAAGCGGGAGGTGGAACTTAAGAATAACAAAATGCAAAATGTTACAAAAATTGTTGGGCTATTAGAAAAAAAATAAAAAGAAAAATTAAAATTAGTTTCTTCTTAAGCTAAAATTATCATATGCATAGTTAATTTATAGAAACTTTCTTATAACTTCTTTAAATTTTTATTTTAACTTATGAATTAGCTAAACCTTAGGGAGTAGTTAAAATTCATTTTTTTTTTCTTTCCTAGAGGGGCTTTTGGAAAAGCTCTTCCAAACAAACTATTGATACATTCGATTTATGAAGGCTTTTTTTTAAGGAACATGTTTCTTCCACTACCTCTCACTTTTCTTTTTTAACATTTTTCTCTCGCACAATAATTTGTGATAGTTTCATGAAAAATCTTTCCTGCAAATGACATTGCTTGAAAAAATTACTTGTGTTTGTAGCGGTGGTCTTCTTTTTATGTTAGTTTCACTCTCAAAGTTAATAAATTAATTTTTTTACTCTTGTATGACAGAAAATGAATCAGCTTTTGATCTCCTATATTGCATTACATTCAAGATGATGGATCAACAATGGCTTTCTATGCGTGCATCATATATGGATTTTAACGTATGTATTCTTTATCATGAATTTATTCTGCATAGATAAGGAAATGTATGGCGTTAGCAAATTTAACTGAAGTATGTATGTTTCTTAGGATTGCTAGTGATTATCAACATGTTACTTATGTTATAACAGACAGTAATGAAATCTACACGCCGTCAGCTGGAGAAAGAGCTTCTGCTTGAAGACATAATGCGGCTTGAAGATATTCCTTCATACAAACTTCTCACACGATAGTTATCAGTGCTTACTTCGAGTCTACGAGTTTTAGCCAGAAGGTTGTATTTGATGTGATGCTACTCTTGTAATTTTCATTCCTTCCAATTCGGCATTTAACCTTCTAACATCTGAGCAAGACTGAGGCGAGCCTAAGTATGATATCATCAAGGTTCTAGAGGCAGCAGTTAAGATTTTAATCTAGTGGGAGGAAGATATTGTGGGTGGGACGAACAAACTGTAAGGAGAGTCTGAAATGTAGGTTTGCTTGGTACATGAAAGATTAGATTGTAATGAATTGTGGTTTGCCTATATATTTCATCAGTGTCCATTAATTGGCAAATATAGCTTGCAGTATTGTAATTCAGGCAGGTGTACCTTGGCAGGTAGATTCTGCCTGGGCCTTGTTTGTGGAGGAATTAATATACCGCATTTGTTTGACTTGATGAGTAGCGCCTTAACTATTACGTTAGGCCAAAAGTACCCTGTTTCTATTTTATGCTTATTTTTTCATCTTCAGTATGGGCAGCGGTGGTTTTTCATGGTCTTGTTGTGGTTGGTGTTCTATTCAAACCACTCAGCTAATTTCAATGATATCTTACAGTTCCAAATCTATATTTCTTTTCCTATGTACTGAGATTTACTTAGACTCGTGAGTTATGTATCGAAATTTGGACTAGTTGGGATGATATTTAATGACTCGGGTTAGTTGGTTAAGTGGGCAATTCAGTTTCTTAACAAAATCAGACCGGTGTTTTATTTCTTTCTATTTTTTTGAAAAATATAAAGAAAATTAATTATAGAATGAGGTCACCCGTGCATATAAAGAAAATTAATTATAAAATGAGGTCACCCGTTCACTGACCTTCTTGAGGTTTACCTCAACTGTATTCTATAGCTCTTATTTTTTCTTGCAAAAAAAATATCTAATTGTTATAATTTCTACATACAAACCTTTTGCATCTACTTGACTATGTCAGCAACTATAGGTATGTGATCTGGAAAGTAAGTTTTATTACACAAATAACTATCTTCTTTATTGTCCCAAAAATTGTGATTTGGAAAGTAAGTTTTATTACACAAATAACTCTATCTTCTTTATTACACAAATAATTCTATCTTCATTAAACGTTGTCCCAAAAAATGGGGGTATAACGTCTCTTGCAGCTCTGTAAGAATTTTCCATTTCAAACTCATTGACTAGAAGGTACAGGTATTATAGGTCATTTTTGTATTATGTTGTTTTGTTCTCTTTATCTTAATTCATGTGTTGTGTGTGGTTTGTTGTTTGGCATTGTTTTGGATTGTAGGTGTGGGGTGTGTATGATTATTGTTGTTTTAATTTCATGAACGAAAAATAATGTATGCAGTTTTATTTTGCAATTTGAGAGTTTTTTTTTTTTTTTTGTCGTAAGGTGTATGATAAAATTTCTTACACAAAAAGAGTATGAACTTTTTCTAGAGTAGTAGATAGTATTACTGTAGAAGACTGAAAGAAATTAAATACAGTGTGACGGAAGTAAATCAAAATCGACTTCTCTATACATGTAGGTACATAGGGTGTGATTATTTTAAATAGGTTGATAAAACTGTTGAAAAAGAACTAGCTTAAGATTGACATTGAAGAAATGAAGCATGAAATATCTACATTGAAGGACAATCTAAAGAATATAGAAGGAAAATCAGTTGTCGAAAGACAATGTCGTAGTTTTCACATTATGATAAGGAAAATTTTAATTAATACATAAGTGAGTTTTTAATGAAATGCAGAGTATATTGTGAGGATGTCGTCATCCTGTGCGTGATTGAGTGTATACGTGCATGCTCACTTTAACATTAGATGAAATTTATAGTAATTGAAATCTATAATGATTACAGTTATCCTTTAATCTCATGAATGAGAAATCTATAGTGATAGAAATCTATAGTTACGACAGTTATCCTCTAATGTCACGAATGAGAGAGCCACTTACATTAAACATCCACGTATTATAGGAAGATACAACATATATATAGTTCTTAAATAGTTTTTATATGTAATTAAATTTCCATTTTAAAATTAGAAAATATAGTGTACCACAACTTTTAATCATTCTTTCAGAAGATATTGATACAAGACTTCTAAAAAGAAACTAATTATTTGATTTTGTCTTTATGGTAGAATCAAATTATCATCAATTCTGTTTATTTGTTTTTATGACATTATCAGATTGTAATAATTTTATTTTGTTTTCTTTATTTAACTATACCTAGAATGGGTACAGTAATTGTATATATTCAGTTCTTTATTTTGAATAAAAAATACAGAAAAACTGAAAACATATATTCATTCTCATGTCTTTTGTTCATCTTTGTTATTCTCTTTATTTTCATAATACATTCTAATCATTATCATAATATGACATCAATGTATATGTGCTTACTTTATGTAAATTTTACATGTAATACAAATACAAAATACAAATTCGAAATACAATTTTAAAAAAGAAAAATTGGAATTTGAGTATACATGAAGTCGGTCTTAAATTATGGGGAGAGTAACAATTGGCCTGAGCAACCTTTAGCGTCCAAATAAGGCATGCATCAAACTGATAAATTCCTGTCTATTGAAGAAATTGATGCATATGAGGCCCACTCAAACATTTCAGCCCCCAAATTTAAGGTCTTGAAACTCGGGATAATGCCCAAACTTGTGCATGAAACGAAAATATCTTCTCAACTGAGAGGAGTGGTTATGAGAAATGTAGAGCTAAGGAGTAGACAAATTGGCGAAGAAATCTGCAATTATATTATTATATCAAATTTCTTTAGGTAATGATAATACAATTTAGAAATATGGGTTGCTATAGTGTGGATATTGAAGTACGTAGAAATAGAATAGTGTTTAATAACGAGATAGTGAACGATGAAGAAGTATTATCATTAGCCCAGCTCAAAGCTTAATCCTGGACTAAATTTAAATGTCAAAGTATGAATTACTCTTTTCTAGATTGGTACTTATGCCCAGCTCTTTGTCTAGGTAGTATTACCTAGTTTGGGTTTTATGTATTAGTTTTGGTTGTTAGGTAAGTTGAGAAGGGTATTGTGGGCATAGATACAGTATTGGTGACCACCAAATTTGACCAATTAGTTAGCGGAAAGTATGATGGAGGTGATAGGCTAGGTGTACGTCTAATAATTGTTACGGGTACACATATTCAGTGTAGCAAACATCTCGAGATTAAGCTGGAAGAGGAGTTGGAGAATGAAGAATAAAAGTATAGTAGTTGAGGTCTTGAAGGCGTAAGGAAAGAAAAACAATGTTATTAAGATACACGAAGATTCAAACTAAAATATTAGAAGGTAGATCTTGTATAGTTATTAGTAGCTTTCTATCCCTTTGTGGGCAACTAATAATACAATTGGAGTCTTTGTTATTCAGTATTTTTCTGTATGTTAGGGATGACTCTCTACTTCATAATATGAGAATTGTAATTATGTAGTCTTTTAGTTAATTGTTTTGAAGGATTAGGCCGGATAGTTAAGTTTGTATTTTGTTGGAGAATAATTTATATAAATGTAATAAGGTTGAAATATCTCTAAAGTGCTTTTATTAATTTATTTTTCGCTATTAAAAAAATAAAAAAAAAATTCCTTTTCTTCCAATAAACGGATACATAGAACAATTCGTGTGAAACAACATTACCATGCATTCCAACAATACTCTTTACACGCTTAGTTTAAAGTTGTTCACAATGGGACATGAAAAGTAAACTCTTATTGTTAGACAAATGAGATGCGGTTGGAACAAATGCCGATTAGTTCTTGGATTAAGATTGAGAAGTTTAATGTCATACTTAAGTCGTTACATTATCTTAAAAGACAAGTTCTTGGATAATACTATTTTGTATGGAATTAGACGAAGCTTTCTCTCCTTAAATGTTTCATCTATTATTATTTTACTATGAACAGTATTATATCCTTCAAATGATATCTGTTACCTGTACTGCAAAAATCAAGATACAGTAAGTTTATGACATCCCTACACCATACATTTGTCTTATCTAAGTAAAGAATAATAATAAAAAAAATCTATATATATTGACAAAAAAATGTTCCGTAAATATGAACCAAGCAATATTTTTTTACGGGGCTATTGGTTCCCTCCAAACAGTAAAAATATGAAGAAAGAAATGTAAGGAAAGTTGTAATAAGTATACATACATAGATTTCAACTTTGAAGAACATTGAACTCTGTGAGAAGTACATGGCAACATATATATGAATCAAAGTGGCTTAATTAAGTTGATAAATACACGTAGATGATCATAACCTAACCACGACATTGACCTTCTAGAATGAAGTAAAGCATTCATGCTCCGATGAATTTGAGTCCTCGCAAGGAGAGTGATTGTGTCTACCTTCGTAGGTGGTTATCACCATACGGCAATCCTCTGATAGTCGTTCGACCCTCTTCTTCACCCTGCAGTTGTTGTGGGTGCAACGGTAATAACTTCTGCAATATCCAAAAAAATGTAGAAACAAAAACCTCAGAAACTCCACAGATATATATAGAATTCTTTTTATCATGTTTTAGTGCAAATTAATCCTTAAATTGTCATCATTCTTGTTCAGTGAAAGACTGTAAATTCTTTATGTGCATGACAGAAACTGCGCACAAGTTGTAGCTGGTTTGTGTTCATTACATTTCTATTAGCAAGGTTATTCTTAGTAAAGAATTATATAATAATTTGGATTAAATTCGTAGAGGCCTTTTGGTTTTGGTGTTATTTTTCAATTCTTGATGTTTTGTTGGACAAGTTAGGTTAACTTTTAATATAAACCTCTACTACTTAGATTATACTGAAGTGAAATTCTGATTTTAATTATACAAAAAAACTAATGATTTAAATTTTGTCAAAAAATAAAGCCACTCTTACCTCTGCCCACTAGGGTATGCTAGTCGAGTTGATTATATACATGAAATCATATGTTTTAATCTTATTATCATAGTTATTTAAAAGAAAAAAAAAAAAAAAACTTAGATTCTGATATAAGTTCATAACAGCATTGTATAAACTATATGTTTGCTGCTGAAATTTGAATATATTCTATGGTTGGTGTGTTTTATTTGTGCTTCCTTTAAAACTTAGCAATCATTTTGTTTTACATAGCTTCTTGATAAAGAGACTTGAGAAAGTATGCATGGTATCGTGGTAATAAAACTGCTTTAACACGTTGTTGACATTAGAGTTGTGATTTTTATCATACACCAAAATTTTGTCATTATAATTACATCTAAGACAGATTCTTCTATCACTTTATCATATTAATTCATATCATGTCGTTTCACAAAACTTATATAAAGTGTAGATATAAAGACAAGGTTATTGTGTGCTTAATATTAGTTTAATATACTATGCATGTGACAATTAACTAGAAATCATTTTTATTTTTATTTTTTAGAGAATTATTGAAAAATTAACAGATTTATCATACATAATAATTTGTTATTGATAGTATAAGAAACTGCACATTAGTAATATATAGATTTCCCATAATAAATATTTGTTGTATTCCCTAACAAATATTTTTCATAATATAAATAATCCTTTTAATATATACTAAAGCAATTAAATAACATTTATATTAAATATGTTGCAAAGATACAAAAATTAAAGTCTCAATAATGCATTTCAGTTCTACCAGAAAGAATCATCCATTGAAAAACACCAAGATAGATTTTTAGCCTTGGGTCGAATGTGTGAGAAATTATAGAATAAAAAAAATAAAAATAAGTATATTAAATGCGACATTCTTATTGTTTAAGGAATCTCCTTATTTTCTTTTCTTTTATACAAATACGGTTAGGTAGCCTGTCAATATCGTATTAAGAAAATAATAATAGATTTTAAAAAATATTAAGTATTTAATTACATAGAAAAACAAGTAATAGTTATATAAGATAATAAATTTTTAAAACATATAAATGGATTTAATGGAAATACATTAAAATATAAAAGTAACTTGAAACCATCATCTAATTAATTATAGGTTGCTATATGGTTAAAAAAATATTAATTCTGGTAAAATTTATTCTAAAAGTCATACTTAATATGTTATATAGCTAATTGATAACTTAAAAACATAATACTGAAAATGAGTAAACTTTAAATTTTATATAATTTAAAATTGGAAAAAAATTAAGTTTCTTGACAAATTTAAGTACATATATGATTCTACCCCATGTACAAGGGAGAATGATGTAGTTAATTCACATTAAATATTAAATATGGGTGATAGGTATTTGTATAATTTATTAATGCTAATGGAAGATATAAAGTAAGATATGGTATGATTATTTAGTTTTTTACATGTATTTCTGAGATATTTATGTTAAAAACATTTCACTAAACATGCTCATTTTCTCAATGAAAATTTAAACTTTAGTTATTATCTTATAAAAACAAACTAGTTTCTTTTATTAAGCTCAACCTATTGTTAAAATATAGTATAATTAATAAGAGTCTAATTTGATAAGCACAATAACCTAATATAGATTCAATGCAATTAATCGTAATTAAATTAATTAGATACTAAATTATTAACAACGATTTTATAAATAAAAGCAGTTCAGTGCAGATTTCTCCACAGGTTTATTAAAGAATCATATAATTAAAGAAGGTCATTTTCACTTTAATCCAACATATGTATAATATTTTAAATTAATCCAACATGCTATCATTCTAAAGTAATGTATAATAAAACAAAAGGGATAACATTTAATTATTAAAAAATTTAAAGTCATATTATGTTTTAAATATTCAACTTTTTCCATTAATTTTTCATAATTATAGTTCGTTAAGACTAAATTCACATACATATACAGAAATTATTTCAATAACTATAAATTAATGGTAATGAAGTTCATAAGAATTAAATTTAAATGCTTTCTTGTTCTTTATATATTCTCTGTAATTGTTCAGTCAGTTAGTAATAAACGAAAAAAAACAATTTCCAAATGTCAGCTTAAAATTTGAATGACTAAACTATTAACAAAGATACATATAGAACATTGATTTTTTTTACTGGTTAAAAATGCTAATAAATCTTGTCAGTTTCATATAATATCACCTGATTGATTTAAATTGGAATTTCGACTATAAAAGCATCTGGTGAACCAATTTTATGTTTTCTATTTCTTATAAAAAAAATCATAAAAATACATTGAATATTAGTATGTGTGTGTGTGGGGGAAAAAAACATCTAAATTCTAAACTAGTTCCAATCCCATAATATATCTATTGTTTTTATAAAAGAAAAATTGACACAACTCGTAATATGATGAGAAAGTTTGACATGAGATTTTTTCTATGGGATAACATAAATTCCTATGGTTCATTAAACCTGTCAATTAAGAAAATACACATCACAGGCATATCATTGATATGGATTAAGTTACATGCATAGTTCCTTTGTCGAGAAATAAACTAATATTGTTTCCACACCAGAATAATTCCTCTATTTTATTTTCAATAAAATTGGTTATCAAGGTTGGTATTGCATCACTTTATGATGTTAATTATTGATTGTTAAACAATATATGTCAATGTCATGTCACATCATCATATTAGAAAACATATTTCTGCTAATAATTCCAGTTCATGAACCTTTATTCCTGAATTCATTTCAGCTCTTCCATCTTCCTATCTGCACTTCTAAGTACATATCTTTAAGTGCAATCTTGTGACGATTATATGTATGTGATATCTTGCTTTTTAGTTTAAGAATATTGAATTTACATAGATGGCACTTTGACCATTAGCTTTCAGAAGTACTTCCAGTAAAATTATCCTCACTGTTTCTTCCCATGCACCCAACATTATGTTAATTAAGTACACACAAAAAAATGTTTATCTTTTGGCTCAAATATGCCTGTTACTAATATGTAAAGCAATGTGTTTTAAAAATTTTAGGATCAACAGTAAGTTATTCTACATAATCAGATTTATAAGATTGAATTAAATCTGTTTTTTAATATGATATAAAAATGTATCTTAATAAGATTTACGAAACTTATTATGTTTAGTGTAATTTAAAGAAGTAAGGTATTTTTTAACAGACTTTTAAGAAAAATGTGTTATTTACTCTATTATTTTTATGTCTTCTTTAAATTATAGAAGAGGAGGATTGAAATATCTCAAAAATTCTTATTTAATATGTTATTTAGTATTGATAAAAAAAAAAGTATATATCGATGCGATAGAAGTATAAGAAATGTTATATTAATTAAAAATAAAAATAATTTTCACTTAAAAAAATGATTTTATAAAATTAAGTTACACTTAAAATTTAATTTTTAACACCAAATGTATTAAATGTGAGAAGGTGTATCTGGATGTTATGCAACAGAAAAAAAATTATATGCACGTATGAAATCATCATCGTTGTCTTAATAAGGAAATATTTAGTATCTAAAATAGGCTTCTGAAGTTATTTTTTATGTGCAATACATCACTGTTGGGAAATAAGAGTTACGTCAGAGCTGAATCTAGAGTTCAACATGCATGTTAGGTTTTGAATTATAAATATTTTTACGATTTTATAATATTAGATACTGCATATAAAACAAAATTATTAAAGTGACAAATACAGCACCAAACCTATAGAAAGAACCTGCAGAAACAGAAATTTTCTAAAACACACTAACACGAGAAGAAAACACAACTAGCTGTTTAACTTGCAGGTTTTGAACCAGCCTCCTAAACCATTTTTCCTTAAGAGTATATATATGTATGTGTGTGTGTGTTTCCTAATCCAGTGTCAGAAATCAGTACACATATTCGTAAGGAGAGTTTGAGATATTAATTAACATTTAAAACTTTTATGTGAAAAAAAATTCTCCCAAGATATATTACTGTTACGACTCAATCTGTTTGAAGAAAAGCTTGTTAATGAAAGTAATAACCTAGATTAATAAAGCTGGTTTAATACATGCATGATCTATCTACCTTATCAAATCCTGTAGCATGTCTCCAATGTTGTCAACATTTTAGAAAGATCCCATTATATGTTTCAACTGGTCTAGTTGCTCAATAACTTACTTTTTCTTTTACGTTTATTGTGGTGTTGGAACCAACTTGCTCCTCATGCACAACTAACTTACTCAACTCTTTGCTTTTTACCTGTAGTAGCTTTGAGACACATGACAAAAACTTTTTTTCCCCTTTTCTCATTCAAGATAAAATTTTGTAAGATCTTTCATGATAATGTAGCTGAAAAATAGACGTATTCTGCTTTATCAACTTTTTGTCCTATATATATATCACTCAACATATTCTATGATATATATTGTGGCAATTAAGATTGTCTAATTAAAACTTTATGTCCACACATATAAAACTTAAATTGTATCAATTTAGTAAAAAAAATAAAAGATAATCCGAAACCCAGTTCTAAAACCTCTTAGTTTGCTGATACTTTCTCTCATAGAAGTAACCCTGAGATATAAATTAGATGTTTTCACGACATGCATAAAATTGTGCAAATTTTGTAAGATGCTATTACTCCATTTAAACCAAAAGCTCCATGCATAGTTAAATTAAAGTAATAAAATATAATGATATGATCTAATGAAATATAAAGCAGACTAAAGAACAACTACAGGTAACAATAATTAAATATAAATGGAAGGTTTATTAGATGAAAATAATTATAAAGTTATAACATTTTTTATGGCATTTTAACATAAGCATAAACTGGATTTGGAAAACTTATAGCTAAATGATTGAGTTGCAAGGAAAAACTTTAAGTTCAACTACAGCCTTTTACAGAGATGGATGAATATGTAGAGAACTTTTGTCATATAAAATACCACGAAAAAATGGATGGTTTTGAAATAGAGTACGAAAGAGGGGACCCTGTAGTGCATCTTATTGTCAAAACCTAATAATAGCCCACCAAATATTACAAGTGATTATATATCTATATATACCTATTTTCTCCCTTCCCTTTCAATTTAAGCCTGGGTTCAATTAATATGCATTCATTTTATGCAGTATTGAAAGAAATGATCATGAATCATTCCTTCTATGTCCTCACTATATAGGTCGTTGATGCCCTCTATTTTTTTTGTCTCCGTTTGCCATTCATCCATTTCTTTCTCAAAAACAAAAGTCTAAGATGAATGATGCCAAGAAATCTTGTGACTTGTGATCAGGATTTGATTAAATTATTCACTACCGACATACCCAGAAAAAGACATTTTACCTTCATTCCCCCGGGTATAATGCCTGTGATATTGCCAGTGTACTCAACCACAAACACTTCTGTTCATAGACAGTTTCACACACCAAAAGTGTATCATACTTTATATTTTTATTTTCATTTCTCCCACATCTTCAATATCTTGTAATTATTGTATTCAATGAATGTCATTTGATTGGGTGGTTGAGCAGAATTCTTCAGTTCAAATCCTAGTTATTATGGCTTCCTTTTGTCGAAATCAAGTGCTGCTTTAAATTCAGTTTTGCAAACATATATCAATATGAATCATTTTATTCAGAAAAAACTGAACTTCCACGTGATATGAATATAACTCATTATGGTCCTTAAAATAAAATGAAATATATATCTGGCTTGAGCAAATAATTAAAAGGCTTATGATTCATCAAGATTTGAATATATTACCTCGGATGAAGGCTATTCTTGACAACTTTCTGGCCATATTTCCTCCATTTGTAACCATCATCAAGCACATCTACATCGCTTCTTGTTTGGAAACAAAACCTTGGTTCTCTAAGCTTCCTCCTTATCTTCACCTTGTTCTTCTCTGTACCTGCGCTCCTCCACCTACCACAACACACAATATATAACGTCATTAACATGATTTCAAAATATTAAAGAAAATGGACAAGTTATCTGTTTCAGAGAGAACATGTGAAGTGAAAGATTCAACAAGTATATATCTACACTTCTGCATCTTTAAGCCTCACTCCCCGTAATAAAAGTTTAGATTGTGGTTGTGATTTCATTTCAGTTCTTGATGTCGCAGAAAATTGTAGACAAATACATAATGTGATCAAATAAACTAAAACTAATTGTGGATAAATGCGCATACAGTCCCAAATTGTGGTCAAAATACTATTACAAAAACTCAAAAAATCTTGATGTTGCAAAAAAAAATCACGAATTGGAACTGTCTTTTAAGACCTTGAACCAGACAAATAAGCAATCCCTTTCCTATAAAGATTGAAGACCTTTACAATTTGATCTGATGCCTGAAAAATATATCTCTTTAACTGGATATATAAATAATTATCTACGTGCATGCCCTTGGAGAGAGAGAGAGAAAAAAAAGATAAGAGAGCAAAGAGGAGAGGGACATAAAAATTACAAATACTGTAATGAAAATTGAAGGTAATTGGAATATATATACCAAACGTTGTTGTTCCCTTCACTAGCATTTCCAGTGCAGTTTTCTTCATCAGCAGCCTTTGGATCCAGAGTTCCAACCTGAAATACCACAAGCAAAACGTCCTTCTTACAAGATGGAATAATAAATACCCTAAGATCGATAAGGACATAGAAGAGAAAAGAGAACACAAAGGTAAATAAAATCCATAACTGACTATTATATAAGGGTGAAGATTAGAGAGGTTTATTCAATACTAATTTCAATTAAGGAGATTAATTTCGCAAAGTACAGCTCAAAGTGAATAACCACCTGGTCGTTATTCCAAGGTTTGGAGACAAGTTCACTATGATTCATGAATCCGATGGTTGCTGCAGTTGTAGTGGTAGTACTAACAACTACATCACTGTTTAAGGATTGAGAGAGGTGAGAAGATTGAGATTGTGAAGAGGGTGATAAGAAGCCAAGGACCTGGTTTTCTTCATACTGAACAAAACCCAATTCGTGTATGGCTTGTGGGGTGTTGGTGAATGAAACTTGAAGCTCATAATTGGGAGCACCACCTCTCTCTCCTTCCATATCCCACTTTTGGATGGTTTGAATTTGAATTTGACTCTCTAACTGGTATTTTGATTCGTCTGCTTCCTAGCTAGATAGCTAACTATAGCTCTTCTTCTCGTATAATACCTCAAATCCTATGCCAAGTGATTGGAAAGAACACAGAAATTAAGGGTAATTCAGCAGACCAGGACAAGGGTTTGTACTTGGTCAACTGCTACTATGGAAATTATTCCTTCTCTTTTCTTTAAGGTAGTCTATTCTAATCTAGTCTTGTACACACACCCTATGAAAATACACGTGCATTGTCCCACAAGTGTTTTCCAAGGGACTTTGTCTCAATTATCGTGGAGGAAATGGAATTAGCAATGTCTTATCTTATTTAATCGTGTCAAGTGGTGTGGCTATATATGTCATATTTTAAGGAATTAAAGAAAAATAAGTAAAAATATTGTAGTACATTTAAATGATTTTTTTCTTTTTCACGTGATTTTAAGTGTTGTGGATGAGCCAATGTGTAATAAACAAATCGAATATCAAATAAAGAGAAACTTTAATATAAAATTTTAAAGTAACGAGTATATAAATATTTCTATTTATATACTGTTTATTTTTATTTATTATAAAACTTTTTATCTCACCTTTAAAATGTAGAAGAAGAAAAAGACCAACCCTGTTGCATTCTCCTCCTATTCTGTTCTCTTTTCGGTAAATCTTGTCATTTACTTCACTGAAAGATTGAATTTGTCAAATGTCAATTGGGTCGACAACATCTCTCCATCTAAGCTTTCAATTACATGATTGACACAAAAGCCAACCACGAAACACCCTTATTCTATCAAAAGAAATTGCTATAATGTAATAAATGTATGTATAAGGTGACAATTTATTTTGTTGAAGAAAAATTAAAATTGATCACAGAAACTAAAGTAGAAAAAATTCCTTCAACCAGAATATTTTATATTGAATGGTTATAGTGCTATATTTTAAATAAAATGAGTTTGAATTAGCATCCAACTGGGGAGTTTATCAATAAGTTAAACTCATATTATGCAAGGTCATTCCTTTATCAACTTTTATTTCACTTCGGAGGAAATATTGTATTCAATACGGGTGACTTTTGCTTTGGTTTTTTAATGGTTCTTAAGGGTTGGAAATGGAAAAATCTAGCTGATTTTGGATATATTTTTTTTTTCAGCTAAGAATAAAACAAATATTAAAAATAAATATGATTTTTGATAAATATATAATAGGTTGGTATCTCCTTAAGTGAGGCTTATCCACAATTGTTTCTATAATAAGGATTGTTAGTTTCTTATGAGATGTTAGGAGAATGCTAGCTGGTAAGGAATTACCTTGGAAGACGAATTATTTTTTTGTTTGGAGGGTGAATTCTATGTACTATAAGTTTAGTGTCCCTCTCTTGATGGATGATTTTGGAGAAATCATATTCTATTAAATGTTCTCTTGATTTTTGGCCTGCTAATCATTTACTCAGAGCTAATCATGTTTTAGACGACATTAAATAAGAAGTGTTTTCAATTTCAAAGTAGTTTAACTTCTTATCACGACTGTTTCTAGAGAAGGTTCTTCCTTGTGATAATCTCTTTCCTATGAAGGTTATTTCAGATGTTGATTTTACTAATGTTATTGTAATATGTATTTGAAACTTCTCCACACCTTTTATGTCTCTGATTTTTCTTCACGGGTTGGTATTGAATATGTAGTTGGTTGATTCATATAGTACCCCACATAATCTATTTGAACATTATAGGAAGTTTTGTTCATTCACTTGGTTGCAATTTTAATAAACAAAAACATGGGCTGCGCTTTCGAATACAACCATTTAAGCTTTTTTAATTAACAAATAAAACTATGTATAATGGAAAGAGATTTCTGTTCTTATTGAGTTTATCTTGACTCATCATTTTAATATATTCATTCTACCTCTCAAAAATGTATATTGATTCAATTTTATAAGAATTAATTTGAGAAAGGCTTTTATTACTTTTAATGACGAATCATAATAATGACGAATCAAGCTTAATATATGAGAATTAATTAGACGTTGTTTAAATAAATTTTTCGTACACAATTATTGGAAAAGAGAATTAAAAAAGAAAATAAGATAAGCTTATTGGTCATTTGATAAAATCAGCTAATTTTGTTTAAATAAGTTTTTTGAAAATTTAAGACAAAGTATGTTTTAATTAACTTATAATACGTTACTGCTTCTCATAAAAAAAATATTTAAATTTTATTATTTATTTTCTCTCTTAAAAGATTTATAAAAAGTAATCCAAATAAAACTTTAATAGCCTAAAAACTAATATATATATTCTTAGAAATAGGTGAATCAAAAACTCTATCAATTTACACTACAACATAAAATACTGATAAAATATTACCGTCAAATTTTATAATATCAGTAAAATATATTATCGATTAAAAATTTTACGATTAATTTATTAATAAATTTAATCTGTAGATAAAATTATTGACGAATTTATTGATGAAAAAATTTACAAACTAATTATTTGTTGGTAAATTAATCACCAATAAACTAACTTAATTTATCTAGAGATTTAATTTGTTACTACATTATTCGTCAGTTTACTAACAAATTTTTAACAAAATAATCCGTTAGTAATCTTTAACATATTAATAATAATAATAACAAAAAAATATAATATTTATAATAATAAAATCAATGTATAAATAATAGAATATAAATAAAATATTATAAATAATAATAAAAGTAAAAGTAAAAATGATAATAATATTAATAATTTTTATATAAAAATAATATTTACGAATTTACTAACAAATAATTTTACTAATAAATATCATAATATTTAATAACAGATTTATCAACAGATTTCATTTAATTATGAACTAGTTAAATAAATCTTTCCATAATTTTACTGACAGATAATTTGTTGTCAATAATTTGTCAATAAATATGTATTACTAACGGATTCTCGTGTGGATAGATTCACTCATTGGTAATTGAATTTTTTTTATAATGTTAAGATATTGAAAGTGTTTGTAACGATTGCAAAAATTAATTACTTCAACGATTATATATATATATATATATATATATATATATATATATATATATATATATATATATATATATTAGATTTTGTTTGAGTATATTTATTAGAAAAAAGTTTTAAAATAATTAATTTTATTTGAAAAGAATGAACTTGAAAGAAAAATGTTAAAAATATTCATAACTTACAAGTTTTCATATTCATAAAAATAGTTTATTTTTCAGATTTCTTACAAATTCTAGCCAATGTTTATAACATTCCACTAAAATTCCAAATACTTTTTTTAAACAATCAAAATCAGTATTGATAATATTTCCTAAATATGTTATGTGATAGGCCAAATCCAATCAATAAAATTGTATTGGTAGAAGAAATTTAATATTTTTACAATAAAAATATAAAAAATATCATATATAAAAGAAAAGAGAATATTTTTCCAATATCAATTATGAAGAGTACATACTTATAAAGGAACTGAACTAGACATAAAAGTCTAAAGAACCATGAGTGGTAAGGGTACATAAAAAAATTCCATCGATGCAAAAAATCTCGCATGTTATAGGTAGAAAATTGAGAATAAATTAAAATATATAACAGTGTAAAAGTAAGACCTGAAATTTCTTAACTATAATATTTAATCAATAAAGAATGAAAAAAGAATAAACTAAACCAATTTTATTATTTATTTTAAAAAGTTATCCTTTTAAAACTATTTTTCTATATTCTTTTTTTTTCTTTAAATGTAAATTATTTTTTTATATCATATCATATTCCTAATAGAAACATTATATTTGATCAAGTTGATTGAAATTTTGATCAGAATAAGTTTTCGAGTTCTTATAATTGATTTAATCCCCTTTCTTTTTTTTAATATGAGATCAAAATATGAAAGGAATATTGGTTTCAACAAGAAGAAAATGTTGGTTGTAGATACTAAAAGTATAGTAAAATGGATTAAACATTTATTGTAAATGCACGGTTCAATTTTTTTTCTAAATTTTTACATATACTCTTATATACTCTTATGAACTATAATATCGTTAGAGTTTAAATACGAAATTCTAAGTAATAAATTATATAATTTAAGTTATGGCTTTAGATTTGAACAAGAGAGATTAAGATATTTTTTTATTTCTCTTGAGATTCTTGTCACTAAAATAATATAGGAGATCACTCCAGTATTATGATATAATAATGATATATGATGTTTCAGTAAGGTGCCCTGCAATATTTAGGCAACGAAAAGAAATTCAAATAAGAGATATTGGATCAATTATCTCTTATATAAAAATGATATTACTCAACGATCGTTCAAACGAAGAATAAAGTCATTTCATGTAAAATAAGTTCACTTAATTAGCGTGCATTATTTATGTTTATATGGATGATGGTGATGATAAGATGTATGTTATACATGATATCCGTAATATTTATATATTATATGTGTATTGATACCTATTATAGTATTATAACTTTTTATAAATATATGATGGATAATACTTAGAATAATATTGAGACACCAAAGTCCTAATATTAAGTATAAGAATTCGTCATAAAAAGTATATAAATTAATTTTATTAATAATTTAGATCACATAAATTAAAATATTAGATTATGAATGTTATTGGATATTTTTTCCGTCATATTATAAAATAGATATAATAAACCGTGTTAACATAAATAAAAATATTTTTTTAATATATTTTTTACTAAGTTAAGTTTTAGTTTTTAGTAGAATATATTTAATCTGAATCTTCCAGAAAATGAGTATGACAAATTACTCAAAATCACTCAATATCGTAAGAGTGCTTGTAGCATTAGATGACACTTGAAATATAATTTATCATGACGTTCTCTATAACAATAATATGATATTTAATTGTAATATATATATATATATATATATATATATATATATATATATAAAATATAATATTTAGATTAATTATCAAATTATAAATTATGATAGTATTTAATGGAGGAACATATCACAATAGAGGGATCAAAGTTAAAGATATTTTATTGTCTTTTTAATATTTTTATGTATTATATATATTTAATTAATAAATGATATGTGCATTTGAGCATGGATATATATGCATCATGTGCATGTGTGTTAAATTAAAGTAACATTATAAGTCGTAATTTCTATTTCTATATCAGGTATAAATTGAACGTACATAAAAAAAGTTCTTTTTTAAGTTAAAAATAAAAATTTCCTTTAGCGTATTTTTCTTGTAGTTCTCCTTCCTCGTATTCTTTCTCTCCATCCTGCTACCACGAAACTGCAACACCAAAACCACTGCCAAACCATTGTGACCCACTCATCACTGCAACATCTCACCACCAGACAATATGTAATCACAAGACTGTCATCACCAAACTGCCACCGTTACTCACCATCATCAATGTTTGATTTTTGAGTTGTAAAAAAACAATAAATAATAAATAATCATAACAAATTTTCTTTTAAGAAAAAATCTAACTTCTTATATCAGCGTATTTTAGTATTCAACATACAAAGTATTTAATCAATGTAAAAAATAAAATATAAAAATAATCGTTTATACTGAAAAGAATGTTATTCTAAAAAAAATAAATTGTGAGAACGTATGAGAAGATAATTGAAAATTTTGCTTACAACGTTTTTCTTTTCATTATTGGCTTAATTTAACTTTCTTTGCCCTTTGTAAAGGGTCACTCTTCCGCGTTCAGCATATCAATTAAACATTCCCTACCTCTCTATCATTTTATTCTGCGTCTTCCTCTCCTAATTTATATTTTCTTCTTTTAAATTCTTTGAGGAATTTGTTTCATCTGTAAAATCCTATTCTTTAGATCCCTTTCAAGACACTATATTTTATAACTTGTAGGAAAAATTAATATAAGACTTTATATAGCAATTAAAGACAATATTGTCCTGATTTAACCTAATTGATGAATTAAAATTATTTTGAAATGATCTCATTTATAAGTTTAACCTAATTGATTGATTATAATTATTTTTATAATTATATCATTCGTAAGTCAACTTGACCTAACTTACTATCAATACTATTATGCAAGATAGTTTCTCTTAGAAGAATTTGCATCACAATAAACCTGTGATCTATTTTTTTTTTTTTTCAAACACTCACTATATAAAAGAAATTTTCAATTTATCATTTCTCCTATCATTCTTATTTAGCCTATTGACTTAAACATCAAAGTTTTATCGTGATTGATTCTTAGATATGGTTTTTACATTCAACGTTATTAACTATTTTTTTTTAATTTTCAAATTTAAATAGTTTATATATAGATAGATAGATAATAGATGGATGGATGAAGTATTTATCATTAAAAAAAAAAAGTCTATAACTAATAATAGAAAAAGTTAAGAGAATAACAAATTAAACATCACTATTTAATCATGGCTTTTGAGAATTTTGAATAGTTTTTGGTCTCAAATATCAGAAACAAACAGTGTCTCACAGAAGTTGAAGAAGATACGTTTTAAAAAGTATCATTCGTGTAGGTGGTCCAGTAGGTACAGCTATGGTCTCACATTTATGCATTACTTGTCTTCAACTTCTCTCTCTATCTCTTTCAATTTCTCTTTGTCTCCTCATACATCCATATATAATGCATGTTTTATCTTTGTTTACTCTAATAAAGTCCATTCATTATCCACTGTGTATGTCTATATATGAAGATATTTTCATTATTTATTTACTTTTTACATATATGAATTATTAAAGCCTTCAACAATTAATAAAAATTATGTATGCTAAAAACTACAAAATATAAAATTACAAAGTTTTTTTCATTTTGATTCTCACAATTATTGAAATTTTGCAAGCTGATAACATAAATCTGTCTTTTATATTTAAATTTATTACAACTTCTATAATTAAGAAAGTTTTTATTTTTATTTTGATCCTTTATTAATGGTAAAAGGATCAAAACATTGATTTTTTTTATTAAATACAAATATTAACAGTGGAAAAGAAGATAATGACAAATTCTAGAACCAGACAACATTCAAACTGCTAAAACTGTAGTGTTAATATTTTGGCTCAACCATGAATTACACATCACTTACCTATTTGTTTAAACACAAGTATCACAAATATAATAAATAACAAATTATGTGTCGAACTTTTTAGAGAATATTCATGCATATCATGATAATAATGTCAATAGTAATATATACCCAAAAAGCACAATTAGCAGTTGAATACGTACCCTGTTAAAATTAAAAGTCAATAATATATTGTTATTTGGGCAAAGTTGTTTGGACAAAAATTATAAGCTTTGATAACATTAGATTAGAAAATAAAGAAAATGAAGTTTGTTATTTAGGCAAAGTTGTTTAAAAATGGACAACTTAAGTCTATATATAGCTGGATAACATCAATAAACGTGAAAATTTCTTTTCTGTATTTTAATAAGTTATAAAATGTAAGAACACATATACATAATAACAAAATCATACTAGTTAACATATGTTTAAGCTAATCAAAACAAATTCATTTACTAATGATTCAAATATATACTAATTAACCAGTTGTAATATAAAACAAATCAAATCAATCAAAATAATCAAACCAAAACTTTTTGTTGTAGCATTATCTTTTTTCAAGATAACATAATTATGATATTTTTTTTTTATTAGACACATATGTTATATAATAAATTCTCCTCTAATCAACTAAACAATTTGCTATCCTTACATACTTTCTCAAATCTCTTATATAATAAATTATTTTCTAATGGAACAATTTCATATCTCTATATACTTTCTCCATCCGTACAACTCTTTTGTTTTAGTCCAACTCTATATTTTATTATCCATTATACATAAATCAAGACAATGATATCAATGTATAAAAATAAGATAATTTATCTTATCAATTTTCTTATATCATTTTTAAATATATAATTTGAATTTATGAATAAACATTTTCATACAATTGGTTTCACACTCAAAATGTGTTACTATATGAGAACAACACAAAGAATGACTTATATTATTCTATAATATTATAGCCCTCTTTCTTAATTGGTTTCTTACTGGTAACCTATTTCTGATTTATCTTTCAATTCTTAAAATATCTTTATATATGTCTTCCTATAACTTCTTACCTTAGAGTTGTAAACACACTTATAACTAGATTTAACAACATATCTTTTTATTTTGTTTTGCTTCCCATATCAATAAATCTTTTACACTAGTCTCAATTTCCATCCTTCATAAGTCAACTTCTAATTTTTCAATACTTCATTTCCTAAAAAAGCTTCTCCCTTATCCATTTAAATTTTCATATATTGACATCCTTTCTTTCCAACTCCTCATCTTACATACTTCACAATCTTTTGTTCAAATAACCAATACATCATATTTTAGACCATATCATTATGGTTATTGTTGTTTTTGTTATATGTCTCATGATTATATTTAGAATTTCACTTTATCGTATCACCTAGCTTCAAAATAATATTGTTATCAACCAATATAAGTTGGATTTTCCCCTTACTCTCCTTTTGTAAATCTCTCTACCACATTGAAAACTTTTTCATAACCTTGTCATCTTCAAAGCCTTCCTTTCATGTCTCCATATTCAAGTAGCACATTTCTTGATAACTTAAGTCAAGTTTGAGAAGAAAAGAAACAAAATTATGTGAATGCTTAAGCACCTTTATAAAAGCGTATTATGGGAAAGGTACAATGTTTATAAATGATAAATTGTGTTCCATGGCACACTTTGAGATGGGAAAAAACTTTTCTTTTGAAGATTCTTTTTCCATGTCTACAGGAGCTAAACTTTTCATTTCTTTAGTGTTTAATGTATTTAAATTTATTTTCATGAAGTTATTACCTTTTTTTATTAAATTAATGGTTATTAATTATTTTTTCTTCTACCCTTAATTTTTTTGTTATAATTGAGAAATTAGATCAATTGTATGATTTTATAATTCAATTATAATTAAAAAAAATCGAGTTACTATTTTGATAAGACAATCAATTGGTTTTAATTGGTTTTATGTCCAATAATAGGTTGAGATGATTCATCATGTTAAAATCATTTTTCTTAAAAAAATAATTTTGTTAAATTTTCATTCTTCAATTTTCGCATCTTAATAGATTGTAAGTTACCACGCAAGTATTTATAAATATGATCTTACTTAATACTTTTTCACTTGTAAGATTTATTACTTATCAAGATTATCAAGCTAGCACAACCTAATATTCTTTTATCTTAATGATAGTAAAACCCTTGTTCCTCTCTTTATCAATATTATTTTTATTACTTTTGAACGTTTTTATCAACATTAAAATCCATCATCCCAACCTTTGTCATTAATAAATTCTTATTTGTCTTATGTATTTCAACTAGGTATGTGATGATAGAGATTGATACTAGAAAATTCGAAAAGGTTGAGTTATGTTTGATATATATATATATATAAAGATATGCGTCAAACATTCCTCTCATGATATCTTCTTGTACAACACCATGACTTAAGGCTCACTTATTTGAGTTTATGGGTTTGGTTGTTAGAAATAAAATTATTATGAAAGGTGGTATATGGTTGTGTTATTTGGGTTAATATAATTTTGAAAGAGAATGAAATAATTTAACTTTTAAATTTAAGAAGATGGTGGTTAATGAGGAGATGATGATGAAAACCATAAAGGAATGCCAAGGTCTAACTGGTTTTGGTGGTAATTAAAGTTGGATATTAAACACTGAACCATGTTGAAATCATTTACACCATAATTAGATGCAAACACTGAGGTTTGTTCGTACGGATAGATAACATTGATCCGTTGGCACTATGTGACCTACCCGAATACTCAATCACTGTGTGGCATAATTAATATATTTAAATTAATTGTAATTTTAATCTTTATATAAAGTTACTATAATTTATTCCTCATTAATCGTAATTTAGTATAGATGAACTTTTTCTTCATTCTTATATTTTAATCATCAACTACTCTCATTCATAAGTTTACTCTTAAAAAGAAAGGTTCATAAACAGTGAGTTTGAAGATGGGATTTGGAACTAAGACTAGTTCTACCACTGGTTGTGAAATGTGTAATGTTTGGACATAGAAGGGAAAAAGAAGAATGGAAATGGTAGGAGAAAAGAGGAATGGAAAGAATAAAGGAAACCGACAGGGTCACAAAAACTCATGATTTCGAAATATAAAGTTCAAAAGTGTAATAAATAATAGTCGAAAAGGAGGGTTAGGAATAGAGAAGTTTTGAAGCAGTGGTATGATGAAGTGGTATATATTTGCTGAATTCCATGCAGCAATTATGGCTCTTGGATCGTTTTCAAAGTCTTCCAAAATCTAATGATGATGGGTCCCATTGTCTCCAACACCTTTTCCACCTTCATTTTCTCACATTCACTGTCTTTTCACCTCCCACACTTGGTGGGTTTGGTTTCGAATCTTCTTTCAACTGCTCCAACTTTTTTATCTTTACCAAACTTTCCCAACCACAACATTTCATACAAAATAAATCACTTCTTTTACAAGTTTTTTTTGTAAAAAAATAATAAGTAAAATTCCTTAAGAAAAAATAATAATATTCTATGTCATAAGAATGAGAATATTTTTTTAATCCTTTATTCCAAAGTCCAAATGTCTCTTGCCTTTGCATCAAACTGGGCCTCATTTCTTGCTTTTGGAGTTCTTACGGTCCTTCTTAGATGGGTTGCTGTTTACACCCGTTTATTTGCTTTTCTGCTTGCTCATTTTTAGTATTCTCTTATAAAAAATTAAATTAGTTTTCAGAATTTGTATTTTTTGAAAGAAAATTTAACATATCATTTTTGCCCTATTAAAATTATAAACTTAGAAGATTGTTTGGTTTCAATAACATTTTTAAAAAGAATATACGTTTTACCCTTGCACTTGATTTATTAATTTATTTAAGTACACTCTATATAACATGTCCAAGTATTTTTCTCCAACATATTATCCTAGTATTTTTTTAATATCCAGGCTTAATTTATTTTAAATTAATTAATATATACTCTTAAAATATTAAAAATGTGTATATGGATTGGTTTAGTCCCAACTGGTGTGTATGTGGACGAGCTCATCCATGTACTATAAAAAAATCTGTTCATACAGTCTATAAATTTTAATGGACTTTAATTTTAATGTACGAAAATCTGTTCATATGTTGTAAAGACATGTTCACATTTTTAATACCAATTTATATAACTATAATCTACTCAATTTTTAATTACGTAGATGCTCCTTTTTAAGCGTCTTTTCTGAAGCTGAATTCACGCATTGATTTTGATAAAGAAAATTAAACCCGTCAAGAATTCATTTTTTCCTAAGTTCGATTTCTCAATTTGTTTAGTTGTTTTGTTTTTTTAATTTTGATACTCTTAAATTCTCGTACTACAGCATTCTAAATTATATTTAAATTTTAAAAGCAACATAAAAAATATTTTTATTTTTTATGTTTTAAAAAATAATTTAATCTTCTATATATGATGAAGTCCAAACATTGTGGATAGGAAATTGGACTATATGATAAGTAAGAAATTCAATTAATATAATTATGACATGTTATCAATTAATATAGTATTTTCCAACACATTCCCATGTAAACTTAGCAGGCAACAACAACTTAACAGAACCTTGCCTCATTAAAAATGGTTGGAAAATAAGGCTTGATCAGAATCCTCTATGTTGCTGATATGCAAGCAAAAAAACTAAGGCAATGACATCAGTTCCACTTCTTGTAGAACTTTTGATCACCCCACATCAACATTCTGTTCAAGGGAATCCTAACACCCCTCTCTTTCAAATGCAAGTGCCTTGGCACAATCCTCTCCTTCAAACTGAACCCAAAGTACTGAGGAAACTTCTTCAACTCCTCCAAATCCCTCTCCATTTCCTTCACAAGATACACATACTTTGGCCATAGATTCTTCTCCACATCATAACCAAAAATGGCCGGCAACCTTGAACATGTTTTTTCTGCCTCCTCGTACGAAAACCCCAACTCCTGCAAGAACTCAACCTTCGCCTGCAGCTTATGCACCCGCGTGTTCAGCAGGTGCGCGTTCAACTTCTCCATCCCAATCTAAACAAAACCAACCAAACTATACCATTATCATTTATTTTTTTGGTAAGAATACAATCATCATCTATAAAATAATATAGTAGGTTTTTATTTTAGAGCAAATTATTATTTTAAATCAGTAGATTGTTTCAAAATAATCTCATTGTTAATTTTCATTTTATCTTTATGAAAAAAAGCAAAATGTTAATTTAAAAGAAGAAAATGATAAATAAATAATTTAAAAACATATTAAAAAAAATTCTTAATTTTAGTTTAGTCCCAACTTTTAAAACATTAGTATTAATTTTTATATTTATTAAATATCTAAACTTTGATTTCTGTATAGAAAAAGGTATAAAACTAAATATATTAAAAAAAATAGACCAGAAATTGATCTTAAAAGTTGGATAGTATCAAAATTTTAAAAAAATACAGATAAAAAACATTTACACTAATGAAATTATATTTTCTGAAATAAATAAATATATATACAATACAACTTCAGATTATGAAATAAAAATATTAAAGTTTTTATATTATTATTCAATTATAAATTATGATTTACTACAGAATTGTAATTTGTTATGATAGTTACTTTAAAGTTTCTAACTAAATAGGAATAATACATTAAAACTGAACTCCTAACACAAAATTACACCCAATCATACTTTCAACGTTTATAATAATTACTTTTAAAAAATGGACATAGAAGATGATGGTTAATGATTAACAGTATAAAAATACACCACAGCTAAATTCAAAGCACTCTGTAATTCTTTAAACACAGAATTATTTATATTATTAAATTACAAAACCACATATTTTTAAACAAGAAAAATGTATATAATTTGAAATAAAATAAGAAAATGAAATCCACGCGGACCTGGCGGAGAAATTGGAGCGTGGGTCGGAGGCAGAGGTCGACGTGGGAGAAGAGCAACTTGGGGCATCGGAGGATGAGATCGCGGGACTCCGACGCGGTGGCCGGAAGTTCGTCGGCCAGAAAGCGGAACACGGGAGCGACGTCAGAGGGGACGACGGCGGTGGAGAAGAGCTCAGGGGTGAGGTAGTTGAGGCGGGGGACGTCGGCGTCGGAGAAGGAACGCGACTTCAGAAACGTGAGAGTGCGGATTATGTGGTCCACATCGTTGGGGAGAGGGAGGTCCTCCGATTTGGTTTTGGGGTCGATTATGGTTAATGTTCGAAGGTATCGCAGGTTTTCGCGGTACCTCGTTTGGAATTTTATGTAACCGCTGGTGTTGGGAGCGCGTGTTGATTTGTGTGAGTAAGAAGATACTGTTGGGAGATGAAGAGAGTGACAGAGGAGCATTTCTGTTTGGGGTTTGCAGCGTCAAGTGATGATAAGCAAAGTGGATAATCTACAGTGGTAGTATTCGATTTCACCTTTTTTTTTCTGGACTCAATTTAGAAAATCAAAATATTAAATTTTATGATTCAAGTATAAATATCTTATGGAAGAAACCACTATCT
>Ga0209489_102344_pt1 | contig 38656 bp, 28 predicted proteins | sample SiratrowhiteBW_FD_187527 | JGI IMG/M metagenome (GOLD analysis project Ga0209489, IMG submission 187527) | Root nodule microbial communities of legume samples collected from California, USA - Siratro white BW (SPAdes) (version 2) | ecosystem: Host-associated > Plants > Roots > Nodule | place...
GGAAGTAGTTATTTTTATTGTTATATTTGTTTTTATTATTATTTATTTTATTATTTTTTTTAAATTTTCAGATTCTGTTGTTTTAATTTAGATATTTTTGTTATTTTCTTATTATTTTCGTTTTTTATTATTAATTATTTATTTTATTTTATTTTATTTTGTAAAATCACTACCTTTTCTTTTTGAGTCTTTTTTTTTGTTTTGTAATGGAAAAATTCAAATTTTATTTATTTTTTTATTATTATTATTTCAAGAAAACTTAAACTAATAAATATATATTTTTATATTATTATTCATTTTTTCTTTATTCATTTTTATCATTATACTTTAATTCAAAAGATTACCCGGACAAAATCGGGTGTTGACAGCATCTAACGATATTCAAAACGAAGTTTTATAAAAATAATAAAAATATTAAAATTTTCAAAAATTAAAAACATCAAACCAACAAACAATCTTATTTAAGGAACTACGTATCCCTGATTCTCCATCCCTGATGGAGATACGTATGAGCAAGGTCAAACCTTGTCGGGCCGCTTTCAAAAAATAAAAAAATATTTTTTTTTATTTTCATTTTTGTCAAAAAATAAATATTTTGAAAATTATACTCATTTTATTTATTTAATTAAAGGTACCGTCTTAGGACGGGCGTTGTTGGGGTGCTAATACCTTCCCCACACGTAACTGACTCCCGGACCCAAAATCCGATTTTCGCAGACTTGCTTTATCATTTTTTTTTTGTTTTTCCATAGTTTTCCATAATAAACTTTGGTGGCGAGTCCTTTTTTCTAAATTTTTTTCAATTATTTTAATTCATTTATCCCCGTGGTAACCCCGATTGCGACACTTCAAAGAGTAGCTTTATGCAGAGCTTGGAAGAAAGAGTCTTTGCAAATCACTTTTTGACCATTGAGAACTTCAAACTTATATATCGCATCTTCTAATGTCTAACAAGCGTGAATGTAAAGATGCATTAAATGTACTCTATGTAATATTTAATGTTAATCTCATTTTTAAGCAACCTTTCAATAACCGACAATACTCAACAATCATAGGTTAGAAAATGTTTTACTCAAAAAAAGAAAAATAAAAGTGAATGTTGTAGTAATAGATATTTGGATTAAAGTTGACACAAACTTGTGTCAAGATGATTGTTAAACTAAATTTTAGTTTGTATCGTAAAAGATATTGATATTGACATATGCTTGCATGGATCATCTTCGTATACAAAAGATAAAAACATTCTCAACAATACAAAATAAACTTAAAGAATATTTTTGTTATGATACAACATAAGTTTAAAATTTTTGTTTATCTATATTATTGTGAAAAGTTCTTAATTAAAGTTTTTGGATTGTTAAGCTTTGTTCTAATACTTTTAATATTGATTTGAATAATATCACATTTCCTTTACTTCTACTTTTTTATAGAAATTTTTTTTTAATATATATTTAAATAAATGCACGCCTCCTACCAACTTTTGGTAAGGGTGTTGCAAAAGCATTCATCAATTCTACGGACAAAAAACTCATTCATAAAGCGCTAGCCACTCTCAAAAATATTTAACACAAAAGTGTCAAAGAAAGGAGAACAAAAATATTTTCTTTGCCACAAAAGTGTCAAAGAAAGGAGAACAAGCATTCATGTCAACAACACCACCCAAAACATCCAATACAATTTGTTACATGAAGTGCACCAAGCAAGAGAACTTATAGGCTTGCAAAATGACAACTTGGCTCAACACTACAGAGTTCAAAACAATCCAATTGAGCAAATACATGCTAAACTAAAACCACAGCAATTGGCGACCTCTAAAGATAACTTGGCACTTCACCACATTGACCAGCAGAGTTTGCCTCCCTCAAAAATGCAAGAATTACCTCACATTTACCATCATGATTTGGCTCCTCTCTCGGATATACTAGAATTCTCACCAAATTACATTATCCAGGAGATGTTACAAGATCTTCAAACTCAGCAATGGGTTCCTCCACTATCTTCAAAAATCAGCGATTTCCTCACATAATTGACCATTATATGGCTGGGCTTCAAGTCCAGATCAACTGTTACCCCAGCTCTTTGATAATAGTTTAATCCTCTGCTCTTTTTTTTTTCTATTTTGGCAACTATCAATAAAATTAGGAGTTTTTGTTAATTCGTTATAAAATAAACTACGATTTTTTTTTCCGGATAAAACGAGATGAGTTATGGTTGAGCAGATTCGGCACCTCATCAAGAATAAGATGCCATTTTCTAGTTAAAGTTGATAGTTCCGCGCTGAACTCTAGTTTGAGCAGATAATGATAATCAAGAGCACTAATATGAGCTTCAAATAATAAGTATAAGAAAAAAAATTTGTACAAGGACAATATCTATCTCCCAGGCTGTCAAGGCAAAGGCACAGGGAGTTCCCATTTGGAAAATTGAACCAAGTTTCTGTTTACAATTGATCCATTGTGCAACCAAAATGTTTCAGCTGAGTGGTGAAATTGCCTCACTTTCCTCTGCAATTCCCACATAATTCCACGCATTGCCGAACAAGGTTCTGAATCCGGAGCATACACCCACCAGCACCTAACTTGTCGACCACGAGCTATTATTCTTTCTATTTCTTCATCTGCAATAATCAAAACAAATAAATTAGATTTCAAGCTTAAAATACCTAAGAGCAAGGGTATTGTGTGTGGAACTGGAAGCTGAATTTCCACCTGGTATAGATTCCAGGTACTGCAATAGTTCAGGACCTATTCGACTAGATGGCCATTTTATTGATATCTGACTGTAATCAATGACATTCTGGAATGGCAATTCTGTTTGATCTGATAATATAACCGGAACACATTCCTGTCAAATAAAATATGGTTATGGATTGTCTCGTCAAGAGAGATACACATAAGGAGGGGGAGCATTAATTACCACAAAAAAGGATTCATAAAACCGAAGTGTCCAAGATGACTCTCCGCGTGGGGCGAGGCAGAACTTTGAATTGCGTAGGTGTTCAAAATATTCTTTCCTTGCCAGCTTGTCAGGTCCACTGAATTTTAAATCTGGACATTCCAACTGTTTATACCATCAATACTGCTTAATATATATTTTTTACCATGGCAAAGATTCATTTTAAACTCTGAACAAGCACAAGCACTATCTTAATCCATCCAGTTACTAGAGAGTATTAACAGAAATGAGAGCATATCTACAATGACATATAAAGGATAGCAGCAGTTAATTTTTTCCTTTACGAATATTATGTTGAAAAAAAATTGTTTGACATACAACTAAAACATATACACAATCAGCAAAAATAAACCAATAATTTTGCAAAATTAAATAGGAATGAAGTTCTTTCAAAATCTAATGATTGAATCGACATGAGGATTGGATCCATGCAGATGATAATCAGAATTTGTCAGCCACTACAAGGTTTGAATTAGCATCACATTCACTGATTTTGTAATTTAGTAGAATTCAAAAATGAAAACAAGAAATCCCAAGAGACAATCTGACAAACAATGATCGCAAAATTTCACCAAGAGAACCAACCAAGCACAGATGACATACCTTCTCTGGAAACTGCTTTGCAAGCTCTATAAGCTTAAGCCGACCAGCTTTTCCTTGTGCACGTCCTAAATAATTAGCTAAGTACTTTCTTTTATGCAGAGGCAGAGGCTGGACCACGGTGGCCCCAGTTTTAGTCATACCATCATCAACATTACCTGGAATGATTATATCTTTCCATGTATTAAAGGCACTCGTATCTCTCTTATCAGTCCGATCCCCCTACATTGGCATGCCAAAGAATGAACTTTTAGCTCAAGGAACCTCTCGTATTAAATTAATGGAACATGTTATGAATAGAAATCGAAATTTATTAACTAAAGTAGGAGATAATATTTCCGATTCAATCATAACTTTTTTTTAAATTACTCTGATTTTTATTACTATTATAATAAGAATATACAGTAACAAATCAATTATAATATAACTTTTTCTAAACCAATTGCGCATATTTGAATTACTATTTATATCTTGAAAAGATATCATCACTAATCAATTATTAGTTATTAAAGAGCTATTATATAGTTTTAATACTAATATTATATCATTATATGATAAAAACAGTTAATCACTGGAAAATTATATAATTTCTAAAAAACACTATTTTAACACTAAAAGTATACAACAGGAAAAAAAAAATACTTAATGCACATTAGAATGAGAAAAAAAAAATTATATCAAAATATTATATTATAGTTACACAAAAGCTTGCAAAATACATTGCATTACAACAATCAAGGCTATATGACATGGAGATCTAAATGGTGAATCACCGAGCTATTTTTTGCATACCAAGATTCAGGTGCAGTGAAATATTATTTCAAATATATCTTATATATGATATATAATTTTCAGTGTAAATAATTTAAACTAGAAATAGATAAATTGTTGAATCGCATCGGTGATATGAGATTGCATAAATGCATTCATGTATTGTGAGATACAAAGTCATTTAAGATTAATCTTGTAATAAGAATAGTGAAGAGATTTTGATAACTAGGATAACAATACATATTAAAGTAGTAGGTTTTAAAATGAAAAATCGATGTTTGTTAAATCTGACAACACAAATATTAAAAGAGAGAAAAATAAGTAATGCTCTCTGAATACGCCACAAGAACATAGATATAGAGATGCGCCAGCTAATGCATGAGAGCTTCCTCATGTTTGAAGTCCTCTCTTCTATATTTGAAAAAAAGCACAGAAGAATATACAATATCCAAAAATCACAAATTGAATCGCTCATAAAGATACAGGACCAGAAATACCATGTATCCATACATCAGAGCCTTGTACAAATGAGACACAACTCTATTCTCACAAGGTTTACTGATCTGAATGCCTCCCCTCTACCTTAGTATCCTCCTATTTATGGATATGATCGGCCTGGCCCATGACATCCCTAACTAATCCTTTTTCCTAAAGATAAGGGTAAGGATAAATAATAAAAAGTATAAAGATACAAAAGGATAACTAGCTAATTCCTATTTTTCTAGACAAAGATTAATAAAAAGATAGCTAACCAATTCTACTTTTCTGGTCAAGGACAAAATAAAAGAATAATTAAAGTATACCTGGAAACTCACAATCTAGCAAGTATGGGAGACCCAAGCAAGCAAATGCAAAACACGGAACAGGGAGATGTATGTGCATGTTAATAAATATAGTTTTTTGTATATGCATATTCTTTGAAATTGATTTCGGATCCTCATATTGCTTTCTTTTATCACCTTCTAATCCTCGAGTTCAATGTTAATGTTGGTTTCAGGGACGTTATTCAGTATTCATTCACCAAACTAAACACCCTCTTAACAGGTTAAGCTTTTAAGCAATGCCCCACTGGTATAGAAAAATTAGACAGAATTTGTGGGTCATTTCTTCTGAGGATGCATCTAGCCTTGTACACAACCCAAATAAAACATGAACACGTTGAAAAATCAAGTACTGTTCCCACAAAACAGGATGTTCTTTCAGCTTTACTTGTTCTTGAAACTTGATCATTCCAAAACTTATTATTTTCATAATTACCATCACCAAGAAATTTACAATGCAATACTCTAAAACCAAATTCTTCATGTCTTTCATGTATTCAGTCAGGACTGCGAAAAAAAAAAAAAATTTACTTAGCAAAAGTAGGTTCCCAGCTCCTGAGATTTTATAACTTCTTGTCCAAGTAGATTAAAAAAGGAAAGGCAAAACCACCAACAAGAAAATGATGAAAAAACACACTCATTTAATTCCCTATCTAGTAATCCTCATATGATTCTTTCTCCAAAAATAGAGCAGAAGGTAGTTAATAAATTATTTCATATGAACAGTTCAGCATTGCCATATCCATGTCAATTCGTGTATTCACTACTTTATTCTAAAGCTTGTTTCAGCCTTACACACAATTTCATCCCCATAATTGCTAAGACACAGTCCATTACAATAAACAAGCAGCTAGGTTCACAAACCAAATCTTCGCAGTTCTGATTTGCAAACAAAACAAATAAACATCAAGAATAAGCAAAAAGAGTTCACCTCCGGGGTAAGAATAATAGAGCGATTTATATACGTTGCCCATGATTTGAACAAGTGAGCACCAGCTCCACTGACCACAACACAAAAGACACATCAATTAGCTACAATGTGCAATGTGTTTTTTCTTTTCTTTTCATAATACAAGAAAGAACCTGCTAACCATTGTCTTAAGGAATTAAAAGGAGAAAGGTTTTATTAAAAATCATACGGGAGCGCATTGAAAAACCCTGACACAGTACAATTTTCTCCATCCCAATAAAAAAAAACTTTCCACTTTCAACTTCTTAATCAGTTCCCCAACTACACTAGCTAGCATTTTCCTACAAGAAAAAAAATAACCCTTTTTACCTGGGGAAAACAAAAATGTGGTTGCGGCCACCAGATAAGCGAAAATACGGCATTTGGCTTATGACCTGCGAGAAGTTCAGTTAAAACAAAGTAATTGCAATTCCAATTGATGGAATCAAATTAAGACAAAATTCAGAATGAATTACTTGGACATAGGTGTGGTTAATTTCTTTGTCGTTAAGGCCACCCATCATGCGCGCACATTTAACATACGACGGCACAAAGAACAGATCCGCTTCCTCCTTCTTCCGCGTCCGTTGCTTCGATTGCAGAAGAAACTTATGTATTTTCACCTACAAATTAATCAACCATTGAGTTATTTATACCTTAATTAAGAAAATTGGGAATTGAATTAGTTAATTGATTAATTAATTACCTGAGTGCCCCACTGACCTTTGAGGCAAGCTTCTTCCGTGACCTTACCGTCTCGGCCGTGCAAGAGTTCATTCAAGCCGTTGATTTCTTCAGGTTCGTAGATGTAGATCTTGAGCGAGAGCTGCGACTGCCCCCACTGCAACTGCGGGTGTGACACGTGGACGACGCCGGTGGATAGGGTGCAGGGAGAGAGGAGTCGCGTGAAGAAGAAGGTGGCAGTGACAAGGATGAGGGCTCCGATCTGGTGCGTGCGCGTGCAGAGAGGCTGGTGGTGGTGGTGCGGTGACATTGCTCTCCATTTGTTGGATGAGCTCATGGAAGATCTTGCGTGGAGTAGGGAAGAAGATTCGAGAAAGGGAAGAGTGTTAGGAAGTGGATAAACAAGGAACGACGTCGTCGAACATTCAGTGTACGTTCTTCAGGACTTCATGGAGATGGATTCAGCATTCCACTTCAATGAGAGGAAGAGATGAGAAGGGTTTCGCTCCCGCGAGATCTTTTACATTTCCCGATTTGATGATACCTCTTAGTTAAGGTTGGGTCTCTTTTGTTTTGTTTTGTTTTTCCTATTTTATTAATACTAAATTGTAAATTCTATTTTCTTCTGTAATTTTATTTGTTATTTTTTTAGTTGACCAATTTTTTCAAAATTAAATTTGTCATTAGTTATAAGACTGTTGCAAGACTCTGGTTCAAATGAGATTCAACACTTATTATATTATATAATATTAAAAATAATGTCATAATTTAATAACATAAACAAAAATAAAGAATAATCTTATAAATTAAATTGTCAATGAATATCTTTTTAAGAATCAAACTATCTAGATGCCCTAGATTATCTCATTGGAAAGTTTGACAACAAATATATATAAATTTAAATTAATATCCAAATCAATTATAAATGCTTTTAATATATTTTGTATTCATCAAAGTTAAAGTTTTTACATATAAGAATCTTCTAAGAGTTCTTATAATGTGATAAATGATATAATAATATGTTTAATTATAAAATATTAAGCAGTTAACTTAAACATAATCAAAGTCGCATCGATTTACTTTCTATATTCATATATAATATATAATTGGTAAAAATCAATTTGCTAACATATTATCTTTAGCATTACAAAAAGCGTCCACAACGTTTTCTTAGAAGCCTCCCCTTTTCTAATTCTTAATACTAATATTACTTCCAAAAACTATACTTTATCAACAATAATCATATCCTAACACATTTATATAATTTATGTAATTGTACCAGAAAACTAAATGAACTTTCAAAAAGAATGGTCAACCTAATGTATTTTATAACAAATTTAATGCAGAACATCATTCCACTTAGCTATCTGTAATTACAAAAACAAATGTAAAAGAACAACCATAATGAAACTAAACTTTGGAACATAATAATGATCATATATTGAAATTGAAGTGAATTTATTTATTATTAATTTATCTATTTGATCATAGTAAATCAAATTCATTTTGAGTTGTGTATTGTATAATAAATGGCTACTTAACGACCAATAGAGATTCATAATTGTTTTAAAGTAGATTCATCCGTAGGTTCAATAGAAAGATAATCCGTGACAATGTTCAACAATCGAGTCTAGGAATTTCTCTTCCCAAACTCCTTCAATTGCCATATGAAAAATGATTTGTATCATAATTGTTCTTATAAAGACTCCTACAATTTTGTAAAATCACAATATCAAGTTTACACTCATAAAAAACGCACACAATATAATGTAATATAAAAAACACACTCAATATAATATAATATAATGTTTTATATTATAATGATAATGGTAAAGATTCAAGCAAAATCATAGTTTTACTTGGAAAGGAGTGACTACATCAACGTTTTCAATTTTCCAAGACAGCAACAATGTTGTAAAATTCTCATCGCGAAGACTCAAAGAATATTAATTTATCATATATAGAAATTCCCTTTACTGACGAATCATCAACTAGAGCAATGAAAATTATCGCCACCGCCTTGCAAGTATTACTTAAGTCGTACCCAAATCCAAAAGAATAGTAAGGATTAAACCTGTTAAGATCAATTGAAAATCTACATTCTCTAACTTCAAATATGACAAGATCCTGGTTCATCCATAACATGTGACTCATGATTTTCTAACAAACAAGGCAAAGAACACGGACTCACAGTAGTAGAATTATCTTCACAAAGATATTTAATAAGAAAAATTGAGTCTTTGCATGATCTTTACAGATGAAGTTTTATAAAGATAGGGTTTGATATTAAAGACTGAAACTATTTGTTTACTCACCTCGATCTTAATAAAGATATGACTGGAAGCCAAGATAAATTTTCCATCATTACATTGTTAGATATAGTTACTTCTTTCATATTGCATGACAAGAATGTCCCAAGAACTTTTAATAAAGATATGACTTGGAAGACTTCTTCATTCACTTCTGTCATTTATTGTACAAAATTTAACATTCCACGACAAATCATGGAGCAATGAAAATTATCGTCACCAGCTTGTAAGTATTACTTAGGTCGTACCCAAATCCAAAAAAATAGTAAGGATTAAACCTAACCATTAACCTCAAAGTTAAATCTTAATTCATTTTGTTGATGATAAAGTTATTGTAAAATTTTTATATAGTTGTTTTGATGAAATAAATACATGTACTCAATAGAGTTTTATTATTTTCATGTTTGTTAGTCTATTATAAATACATTAAACATGAAAATAATAAAACTCTATTGAGTACATGTATTTATTTCATCAAAACACAACTATATAAAAGGGAATTTCTACATGTGATCAATTAATAAATGTTTATTTGAGTCTTCGGGATAAGAATTTTATAACATTGTTGTTGTCTCAAGAGATTGAAAGAGTTAACGTAAGTCACTATTTTCCAAGTAAGACTGTGATTTTGCTTCAATCTTTACCATTATCATTGTAATATAAAACATTATATTACATTATATTGTGTGCATTTTTTATATTACATTATATTGAGTGCGTTTTTTATATTACATTATATTGTGTGCGTTTTTTATATTATATTATATTGTGTGCGTTTTTTATGCATGTATACCTGATATTGTGATTTTACAAAATTGCCTGAGTCTTTATAGGTACAATTATGATACAAATTATTTTTTCATGGCAATTAAAGGAGTTCGGGAATAGAAATTCCTGGACTCTATTGTTGAACATTGTCGCGGAAGATCTTCCTATATTGAACTCATGGATGCATCTGATTTAGAACCATTGCGAATCTCTACGTGTGGTCGTTACAGAGTCATCTATTATACAACACCTAAACTCGAAATGAATTTGATTTACTATGATAGAAGAGATAGACACGATTATGTTCCAAGTTTAATTTCGTTATAGGTGTTCTTTTACAGTTATTTTTGTAATTGTAGAGGAATAATGCACTATTCTCAAGATGTTCTACATTTTGCATCTCATATTCTATTGTATATTATTGTATTAAAAAGATGTTAATTATCTTGGTGTATTTACTCTACCCATCAATTTTGTGTTTCACCATGATGGAGATTTGTTACAAAATGCATTATGTTGACCAACCTTTTTGAAAGTTCATTTAGTTTTTCTGGTAGGTTGTAGGTTGTATACATGTGTTAGGATATGATTATTCTTATCAAGTGTAGCTCTGATAGGTAGTATTAGTGTTGAGAATTAGGAAAGTGGGGCTTCTAATACAACTGGTGCCTAATTCAATTATGTTGAGTATAAATTCCAATGTTAGTATAGTAAAGTAAAGTGATGTTAGATATGATTGTTGGTGGTCTTAGAGTTTCTTACTTATTAGAGGAGGTTTTGTTGCAAAATACATTCTACTTGTTATATCTTGTGATAGTTCTCTTTGTTTGTTGGAGCAAAATCATTTGTTCTTTGGTGTTGTGCAGGTTTTCTTTCAAGATTGTTTGGACTCCTTTTAGTATATGTAGAAGGTAGTGAACCTGAATCCCTCCCTCAGTCCTACAAAGTTAGCCATGCCCTTTGGAATTATTTGTGAATATTCACTTCAGGGCCTACTAAGAAAAACAACACCAATTGAATAAAATAATCAAACCTCATATTAGAGGTTTCATAGTTCACACAAGGATAGAAACCAGACTTGAAATTCATGAAAATTAGAAGCAAATGTTGAGATGGAGAAATGAGCTGTTGAGAACTTGGTTTGACCTGCATCCTACAGAGCAAGTAACCCAACATATTATCACCATTAAGAACGAAACTAATCAAGCAATCAATAAAAACTACTCCATCTTCCACAACTAGATTGCTCGTGTTTCATGACAAATCATCTATCTACACACCCTTGGCTTAAGCCATGTTTGGATTGAAGTAGATGGGCATTTCAATGTTAACAAATTTCTACACAAAAAACCCCTCAATAAACACATGAAACGTTTCAATTCCAAAACATTTGCCCAAAACAGAGAATAAAGACACGAAACACGTCACTAGAAAGGGCACGAATCGGCCAGAAGGACTAAACACAAAAGAGTCTCCAGAGAGAACGAATAAACAAAAAAAAGAAACAAAAAAATGAACCGTGCGACAGTACGACGAGGCGCCAGACACGACGGTGAGACGGCACGAAGGGGCACCGGCAATACAAACAGATATGGTTAGGGTTCACGAGGACTCCAGGGTTTGGGTTCAGTTGAATGAGTTGAACAAAGTTCTTACATGAGCTTCAGGAAGAGTGCAAGGGGAACAAAAATTTTGTGTGAAATCATGAGATAGTTTGAAGAATTTCAGATAACGCGGGATTGACAAATTTAAAAGTGTAAGATTCAGTGTTAAATAAGTTCCGGTAATGAATTTTATAAATTTCGTGATGAAATTTGGTGCCAGTACAAGGGAGGAGTGCTACAAAATCAAAATCCGTGGGAAATTTATAACTTCCATGATAAAAATATATGAAAATATTTCATGGGAAATAATGGGCTTACCTTATTACCTTCTCTTTAGTTTGAGAGATGAGAATTGAACTTTTAGCAATAGTAAACTCTCCCTACTGGTGTAATTCTTATGTTTAATGTGAAGATTGACTTAGGCAAAGCAAAGGAAAAACCAATCCAATAAGTTTTTTCATCTATGCAAAAGAATCCTGGAAAATAACCTTTTTATCCATGAAAAAATACGTGGAAAATAATCCATGGATAATTAGACTTATTTTTGTACTGATCTTTAATTGAAACAAACACAATTGTGCTTATTTTTCTAGTCTCAAGAATTTTCTTATCTCGTTGTCATCATGAGTGACAAATTCATTTTCTTTTTCTTTGAATTAATATAGTTTTTTTTTTTCTTCAATTATGCGTCTTTAGCAACAGTTGTAAGTTACATTAAAGGTTTAGGGATTAAAAGATAGATTTAATATTTTTGTCCACGTTTCTTTAACATTTCTGCAAGATAAAATTTTCAAACAGATGTTCATAGTTAATGTAAAAAATATAATATTTTTTATCCTTGCATTATGCTTTTTACTCATTCTAAGAATCTTCAATTTTTTCATCGTGTACATTATTAGTCATAGGAATATTCCAGTTCTTGCATTTAACAAATTCTGCAAATAATTTCATTTTCTTTTTCTCGTCCAAAAAGTTCTCTACAAGACCAGTGGACGTTTTTTAGAAAAAAAATAAATAAAAAAAGCCATTTTCGAAAATCTTAAATCTTTGTTTAGAAAAACTCTCAAGAAACAGCTCTAAATTAAAGAAAGTATGACTTGATTAAACCACAGAAGGAGTGGGGATTGATAATCATTGTCGTGTATGGTTGTAAACAAACTAAATCTCCGTTTATGAATTGCAATATAGGCCTAGGTCAATCCAACAAATATAAGTTGATTGAGTTAATTGAATTGGGGGTTTTTGAAATAATTGAAATTTAAAATAGAAAACACAAAACTGGAATGAAATTGGTACTGAAATGTAAATTGTTGTAAATGCAGTAAGATGAAAATGCAGAATTATGAAAGGCAAATGTAAGAACAGGAAGTGCAGTGATGTAAAACTGGAATTAAAACTTTAACTCTGAACGAAATTTGAAATGCAATAAAAGTACAGAATATTAAACTAAAGCGATAAAAGGAATTGAATAAACCATTGACTGAAATTGGGAAGAGCAGAAAATTAAATTAGCAATTAAAGATCAACCAATGAACGAAATTAACATTAAAAACAGAAAACTAAAACTGAATTCTAAAATTGGCAAAGAAACTGGAATTGAATGTATTGTAAGCAAATTGAGAGTGAATTAAACTCAAAACAGTAACTGAATTCAAAGAAATGCAAAATTGAAAAGTGTTATTAACAGAAACAATAACCGGAGAAATTCAATGTACCAAAAAAACTGAAACTGAAATAAGGAACGACACAGAAAACTGAGTTGATAAATTAAAAAGAAATTGTTGGAATGTAAATTGAATTATAACAATGTAGAAATGTATAGACTAAAACGTAAATGAAATTGGGAATATCAATACAAAACCGAAAGGAAGAAAACATAAAGCAAATTGAAATGAATTGTAAAAACAAAATTAACTATCAAAATAGAAGTGAAGAACTTGAATGTAAATTGAAGCTAGACATTATGAAAATTGCAGAATTATAAAAAGAGAATGTAATTGTAGAGTTGAAATGGGATGAAACAAGAATAACTGGAAAATAGAAATAAATAGAAAAACCTAATTAAATACTAAATTGGGAAAACTGTAAAACTGGATTGCAAATTGCAGTTGAAATGAAAATCAATGAGCACATGTGAATGGAACCATGATTCAATTATTAAAATTTGAAATGTATGAACATAATTGTAAAACTGGAATTAAAATTTTAAAACAATAAAGTAGAAAACTAAACTAAAAAATGTAAAGAAATATTTATCATTAACCGTGGGGTCAAATTCTCTTTATTTTTATATAAAAAAATCAAATCTAATTTCCCTATTTATGAAGAAATTATCCAATCAGTTTACACATTTAAAATCATCAAACTTTAATTACAATTTAAAAACTAAAAGAGAATAAGAGTAAAGCAAACTTAATCATACTCATGATAAACATTCTTTACTTTTAGAGATTAATTTTCTTCAAGAAATTGAAACGAAAATGGGTGTAGAATTGAAAAAGACATGAAACTAAAACAAAGTATCAAGAAGATGAATTACAAAAGAAAGGAGATAAAGAGAGAACTTGAAAAGTTAAAATTAGATAACTCCATTAAACTAGAAAACAGTCAATTAACAAAGTATTAACAAAATTGAAATCACTAAATCTAGAAGTTGAACTAGAGTGAGCTCACTTATCTCCAACATGCGAAATTACAAAAATGCTCCTAAAATCTACTAATTGTTGATTCAATTGATTTTATTGCAATATTATTGTGTGATTTATTTCTTTTAATATAGGACTCCATCTTGATAATCCATCCAAGTGTTTACATTCAAGCTCAGAAGTCACGAATCTACTATAACAAAGATCAAATCAAAAGGATATATCTATAGAAAAATGAATAAGTCAACAAAGATTTACGTAAATACAGTACTATAGCTTAAAAATATAGTATTTATACAAAATTTAATACAATTTTTATCTATAACAAAAAAATACAAATCTATAATTGTCAATATCTATTTTCGTTCGGGTAGAAAAGATTGTTTCCACTAATTTCTCAAAAAATTAGAAAATAATATTTTTTTTAGTTTAAATATTGAATTTTGTTTTAAAAAAAAGAAGGATGAAAAAATATTTTGTTTTATTTCTTATTTTTGTAAAATATATCAAAAAAATGTGATTTAAATTTTACATCTTTCTCATTTTAGGAAAACAAAAAATAATAAAATACAAAAATATAATTTTTTATGATTACTTTTATCTTGCTATTAGGTTTTTACCTTCTTTATCAAAATCAAAGAAAAAGAAAAAAGATATATATAGATAGTTTCATTTTATATTTCTTAAAAGAGGTAATAAAACATAAAAAAAACGTATAAAATAAAAAGTGATAAAAAAAAAAGAAAATTTCTGAAGGTTGCACCATCCTCACATAAAGACCTCCAAACCTCTTGATTCTCTTGTTCTTGCTTCCCCTATAGCTTTGTTACAATGCTTCCCCCTTGCAGTACCCTGCAATGCTTCTCCCTACATCATTCCTTCATCCTAACAACATTGTTCCTGCAGTACTGTTATGATGTTAACTAATGAGTGGTGGATTTCTTTCTTTGAAATAGTCTTAGAATTAGTTGTGCTGAAGTAAAGGAGATAATGGGGATGTCCACGTTTCCATTTATAGTTACTAGGCCACGTTTTCATTTACAGTTATTAGAAGTAGTTTACGTTTTCCCTTTAAATTGTAATGTTTGCTTTCAGAAAGATATATATGAGAAAATTGCCTCAATCTCTCTTGTTTTTTTTCTTCATCTTCTTTCTTAATTTTCTTTGGCCAGTGGTTCAGCCGTAGACCACCTAACAGTGGTGTCAGAGCGGTGTTGATCCAATGGAAACACGCAAACAATCTCTCGAACAATTCCAACAAAACACTAATGAGACTCTCGAAAAGCTCACTGCCATGTTCCACAAGTTAGTGATAGACGTTCAGGACATTAAAGAGAAGGATTCTGACAGACCTTCTGGCTATGGCAAGGGAATCACAATCGGTAATGAAGGAAAACCCTACCTGAAACTCCACTTTCCTCGGTTTAGCGGTGATGATCCTACGGGGTGGATATTTCAGGCTGAACAATATTTTGAATTCCAGAACGTCACTGATACAGATCGTGTCAATCTTGCCTCTTTTCATCTTGACGATATTGCCTTACAGTGGCACTGGTGGTCTGCTAAATCACGAGGTCCGATGACATGGAGGGAATTTACCACGACTTTGCTGAGCCGTTTTGGCCCGACTGATTATGATGACCCTTCAGAATCCCTTCATCGACTCAAACATATCACCACAGTTGCAGCTTATATTGAAGCCTTCGAACGATTGTCACACCGTATTGATAACCTACCGGAGTCTTTCTTACTTGGCTGTTTTGTAGGTGGGCTAAAGGAAGACATACGGTTGGAGGTGAAACTCAAGAAGCCCCGCACCATGACAGATGCAATGGGGTTGTCCAGGTTGGTTGAGGAGAAATTGAACTTGCAACGACGGGTTACTTCGTCTACTCGGGTTACCAGTTTTAATTCCCTGCCTAAAGGCCCACATTCTGCTGGAGTTTTAGACCCAGCACCATCTCAACGCCTAGCATTACCTGCCCCAAGCCCAGTTCACCGCTTATCAGGAGTAGAGGCTAAAGAACGTCGGGAAAAGGGGTTGTGTTACTACTGTGATGATCGCTACATTCCGGGTCACAAGTGCACCAAGCCCCAACTATTCATGATCGGTGAAGTTGATGATGTTGAAGAGAGCAACAACCATGAGGATGAAGCCAATGAGAACCCTCCTAATGAGGTTTCTGTGAGATTTCTTTCCACGCAATTTCCGGCACCATCCTTCCCCAAACCTTGAGGTTGCCTGGAAAAATTCATAACAAAGATGTGGTGGTCTTAATTGATGGTGGGAGTACCCACAATTTCATCGAGCAATCATTAGTGGAGCGGTTCGGATTGACAGTGGATAATGGAGTCAAATTGGAAGTGGTCGTCGCAAACCATGACAAGTTAGCTTGTGTGGGACGAGTGAGAGGACTTACAATCATTATTCAAGGTTACACTATAACCACTGATTTTTTTGTTCTGCCAATCGCAGCTTGTCCGATTGTCTTAGGCGTTCAGTGGTTGAAGACTTTGGGGCCTATTGAAATTGATTTCCAGAATCTCACTCTTGGATTCCATCATGCTGGTTCAACACATAAGTTACAAGGGTTGCAGGGGTCGGATTTGACTGCCTTAAAGGCTAACGAGTTGATGGGAATACAGGGTACTGCCTTACTTCTCTAGGTTGCTCGGGTCGAAGCGGAGCTTTCTTCTACCTCAAGTCCTTGTTCAGCCGTCCAACATGTGTTAACTGAATATGAGCAGGTCTTTCAAGAGCCAAAATAATTGCCCCCAAGGCGTTTCCATGACCATGACATACCCTTAATTCCAGGAGCCAAACCAGTGAGCTCTCGGCCATATCGCCAACCTTATTTGCAGAAGATGGAAATTGAAAAACAAGTTAGGGAGTTACTGCGTAATGGGTTAATTCGCCCTAGCCATAGCCCATTCTCATCGCCGGTCTTGTTAGTGAAGAAATCTGACAGCACTTGGCATTTTTGCGTGGACTATAGGGCTCTCAACGACATCACTGTGAAGGACAAGTACCCAATTCCAGTAATAGATGAGCTACTAGATGAACTGTATGGTGCTACGGTCTTTTCTAAGCTTGACCTTCGTGCTGGTTATCACCAAATACGGGTTCGGGAAACTGACATTCCAAAGACAACGTTTCGAACGCATGAAGGACATTATGAGTTCGTTGTTATGCCTTTTGGCCTCAGAAATGCTCCAGCCAATTTTCAATGCTTATTGAATGACATTTTCAGACCATACCTACGTAAGTTTATATTGGTATTCTTCGACGATATTCTTATTTATTCAAAGACCTTGAATGATCATCTTGAACACTTACGTATTGTTTTGGGATTATTAAATACTAATCAACTTTTTGTCAAGCTCTCAAAATGTTGTTTTGGAGTTTCTCAAGTTAACTATTTGGGGCATGTGATTTCATCGGGAGGTGTGGCGGTTGAAGCAAATAAAGTTAAGGCTGTACTTTCGTGGCCTACTCCAACTAACGCAAAAGGGGTACGCAGTTTCTTGGGGTTGGCGGGTTATTATCGAAAGTTTATCAAGGGATTTGGAAGTATTGCTGCCCCCTTGCATAAACTAGTTGGCAAAGGCCCTTTTATTTGGGATGAAAAGACAGAAGTGGCTTTCCAGGAGTTGAAGATTGCCCTGACAACCCCTCCTACCTTGGCTTTGCCCGATTGGTCTCACCCATTTACAGTGGAGTGTGATGCGAGTGGGGTGGGTATAGGAGCTATTCTCACTCAACGTGGAAGACCCATGGCTTATTTCAGTGCTCCTGTAAAGGGAAACATGTTATCTTGGTCTACATATGAGAAGGAGATGTTAGCTATTGTAAAGGCAGTTCGGAAATGGTGGCACTATTTACTGGGTCGACCTTTTGTGGTGAAAACAGATCATGTCAGTCTCAAGTATTTAATGGAACAGCGAATCACTACCCCAGCTCAGTCCAGATGGCTACCCAAGCTTTTGGGATTTGACTACAAAATTGAATATAAAAAGGGAAGTTTGAACCAAGGCGCAGATGTACTCTCTCGTACGCCCGAGTTTCATTATTTAAACGTTTCACATCCTTGTTCCACCATTTGGACTACCATTCGAGAGGAGGTACACACAGACCCTTTTTATTTGAATTTACCTTCATCCTTGCCTCTTAAAGTTAAGGGTAACCTTGTGAAACGTGATGGAGTTTGGTTTAGAAATGATGCCATATTGTTGAGCTCCCATTCTCCTCTTTTATCCACTATTCTGGTTATGTGTCACTCTTCTCCCGAAGGAGGGCATTTTGGTTTCCATAAAACGCTTGCTAAGGTGAAGCACAATTTTGGTGGTTGGGCATGAAAGATTTTGTGAAAAGATATATCCGGGAATGTCATGAGTGTCAACGAGCCAAGACGGACACCATGCAACCTGCTGGATTGTTACAGCCACTTCCGGTCCCAGAAAGAATTTGGGAAGACATTAGCATGGATTTCGTGGAAGGATTACCTGCGTCTAACGGGTTTACAGTGGTAATGGTGATTGTAGATCGACTCTCAAAATATGCTCACTTTGTACCTATGCGGCATCCATTTACTGCTTCAAGTGTAGCTAGGGATTTTGTAGCCAACGTTGTCCGCTTGCATGGTATCCCTTCAACCATTGTAAGTGATCGTGATAAAATTTTTATAAGTTCCTTTTGGCAAGCTCTATTCAAGCTGCAAGGTTCGGTTTTATGCATGAGTTCTAGTTATCATCTGCAGACGGATGGACAAACACGTTAATCGGATTCTGGAACAATACTTGCGTTGTTTTGTTTGTGACAAGCCAAAAAAATGGGTGGATTGGCTACCGTGGGCGGAATATAGCTATAATACTTCAGTTCACACTTCCACCAAGTTGATTCCTTTTCAGGTTGTTTATGGACGGCTGCCTCCGAAAATCTTGTCGTATGTTCCAGGAACGACTAAGGTTCGAGCTGTCGAAGACTACCTTCAAGACCCTGATCTGATGCTGAAAACCTTACGAGCCAACCTCTTCAAAGCTCAATGCCGTATGAAGCAATTGGCGGACCAACGCCATCGTGAAGTGGAATTTGAGGGGATCATGTTTATGTTAAACTACAGCCATATAGACAGTGAAGTGTGGTCTCTCGCGCATCAGCGAAGTTAAGTCCGCGTTTTTTTAACCCTTACAAAATTCTTGCTAAGGTAGGGAAGGTTGCATATCGGATTGAACTACCTCCTGATTCCTTAATTCACGATGTGTTTCATGTGAGTTTGTTACGGAAAAGAGAAGGCCCTGTTCTGGAACCGATACCACCTCATGTCAACGAGCCTGTCCAGCTACAGGTGGCGCCTCAACCAGAGGGTATCTTGGAAGAACGAGTCGTGCAAAAAGGGAAATATCGGCCGAAAACAGAGATTTTGGTTAAATGGGTTGGTCAAACAAGGGATGATGCGACATGGGAAGATAAATGGCGTTTTTCCCGTACTTACCCTCAGTTTCACCTTGAGGACAAGGTGATTTCAAGTGGGGTGGATTGTTATGATGTTAACTAATGAGTGGTGGATTTCTTTCTTTGAAATAGTCTTAGAATTAGTTGTGCTGAAGTAAAGGAGATAATGGAGATGCCCATGTTTCCATTTATAGTTACTAGGCCACGTTTTCATTTACAGTTATTAGAAGTAGTTTACGTTTTCCCTTTAAATTGTAATGTTTGCTTTCAGAAAGATATATATGAGAAAATTACCTCAATCTCTCTTGTTTTTTTTTCTTCATCTTCTTTCTTAATTTTCTTTGGCCAGTGGTTCAGTCGTAGACCACCTAACAAGTACCTCGTCCTACCGCAACATTTCCTTAATCTAACAACACTGTGTTGACCCTACAAATTAGTAGTCTGTAAAGCTGGTGCCTCCTGCAAGCCCTGCAAATATCACCAAGCCTGCCTTCCAGCGGATTTGTCTCATACGGAGCGGGAGTGCTATTTCATGGGCTCCATCGTTTTAGTCTAACCACGGATTCATCCCTAAAAAACACACAAACTCGAGAGCAAAGGGGGCCAATCTTCATTCTATCACAACTGCAAGAGAAAGAAATCCATATAACATCTCACTCTAAGATTGGGGTTCCATCTTCTTCCTCTAAAAGCAAAAAAATTTCTTCACAATCAAAGGAAAATAACCACTTGCGACCGGAAAGAGAGGAACAAAGTCTTCAAAAGGTATAGGTTTATGTCTAAAAAGAACTAATATTGTATAAGTTTCATGAGAGCTTTTTAAGTTGTTTGTGACTTCACTTTGTCTCTGCAAGCATGCATTTACGTACGTTCTTTCTTTCTATTTTGTTGCTGTAAGAATAATTACAAAACAAAAAAATGTAAGGCAAAGTTCTGCTAAGTGTTCACCATGCTTGAACTCATTTACACATGTACATACACTACCCTTTTGCACTGTTTGTCTGTTCCCTATATTTCCTCACTACTGCCATGTGTGTCTACCTCACAACTAGCACCACACCCACCACCAACCTGTTAACCAGCTCCAACCCTTTTCTTTCCTCCAAATATCACAACTACCACCTTGGTATACCAAAACCATACACCCCAAACTCACCTTCCTCCATGTTTTCACCAAGGTGTGACAAGAAGAATCTTACTTCTCTCACACACATTTATCACCATTGACCACCGTTCTCATAACCACCAAACATGGCCGTCCTGTCCCAATTTCACCTCACCACCACCACCAATGTCAATGGGCACCCTTAACCTTCATATTCCACCACAAAACCAACTACATCATGCGTCTTGCACCTCCAACCGATCTCCTCCACCTCATCACGAATCAAGCACCTCTCTTACGCCCCTTTAGCTGCCCTTCTAACCACAATGCCTCATCCCTAAGCCACCAAGGTCCCATGCACACTCAAACCACCCTCTAACCAAGCTAAAACAACTCCACAATGTCCCAAAGAAATTACCATGCAACTAGCGCCATCCACATAATCGTAACATTACCACTTCCAAGAACCTTCATTCACTTATCCCTTCACCAAACTTACCACAACCACGTTGGGTTCTTCAAAGTAGCCACCTTAAGTCCCTTTTGCTTTCTCCATTTTAATCGAGAGCCACCCAACATGTTCTCGTTCTCTCCTTCAAAGTGTCCCCACAAGAACCCCATCTCCAAGCCAAAACACCTTCACCATGCACCTCCTCTAAGCCTCCACAACATCCCCATCTCCAAGCCAAGACACCTCCACCATGCGTCTCCACCAAGCTTCCAAAACATGTCCACCACAGACCTCCTTTCTCTTCCATTCCACCTCCATTGAGATGAGGAGAAGGAGAGGAAAGTTCGCCACCCCAAGGCACGGTGTTTCGTCATCGTTGGAGACTCGCTGGAAAACCAGTTTGGCAAGCTCAGTACTCAAGCAGCTAACTTTGGTAGTAGATTCCAGGAGATTTAAGAACTTTTAGGAGAAGTTGGGGGTTACATTGGAAAGCTGGGTTTACCCTCTTTCTAGTGGTATGCCACAACCCCATTTATGAAACCATCCTTAGCGGATCCTCTTGACCCGAGCCAGACACCGCTTAAGGTGATAACCTTTGGCATATACATTGCCTTTTGAGGGATCATCTGAAGTGGTTATGGTCAAACCCTTCTCCCTCATGGAACTATGACTCGTTCGAACTCTTAGTATAAGAAAAAACACATACGGTGTTACCTTTTCATATACTACGAGTTTTAGCGAGTCACAATATCCCCATTTGAGCCTAAACCCCGCGCAAGCCATGCTCGTTGGCACTTTTGAGTGGATTGATGATATATTTGTTGCCTTCTTGTCTCATACCATCCATTACTCACCAAAAAACCCAAGAAAACCACAAAAATGACCAAAATATCCCTGTTTGATAAAAAAATATAAAAAATACAAAAAAAATACAAAAACAATAAAAAATTAAAACATCAAAACAAATCAACACTTAATCAAACTCGCTTAAGCAAAAAACTACGTAACCCTGATTTTCCAACCCTGATGAAAATACGTAAGAGTAAGGTCAAACCCTTGTCAGGTCCCCCAAAATAAAAAATATTTTTTCTGTTTTTATTTTCATTTTCGTTTGCTTTTGGAAAAAATAAACATTTACAAAACCACACTCAAGTTACTTATTTAATTAAAGGTATCGTCTCAGGACGAGCGTTGTGGGGGTGCTAATACCTTTCCCACGCGTAATCGACTCTTGGACCTAGATTCGATTTCCACAAACTAGCCTTATCCTAGTGTTTTGGATTTTTCATAGTTTTCCATAAAAAATATAGTGGCGACTTCTCTACTTTGAAAGCTTATTAATTTTTCGGATCGTCATCTCCGTCGTGATCCAGGTTGCAACAATACTAAAATAAGACATAAGAAAGATAAAAGCACTTAGGAAATATATTAATTGTATAAAATATATGATAATTTAAGAGTTATCAAGGGTGAATTGATTTTCAATTTTTTTTTTAAAAAAGAATCTTTTGCCTTTTGAAGTTCTTTTCAAAACTCTTTTTAGATTAAAAATTTGAATACAATTTATAATAGAAATAAGATTGATACAAAATACATTGCAGGCACAATTATAAGAAGATAAAAGACTAAAAAAAATCATGTATGTCGTGACATTTCTTTTTGTATAAAACGTCAATTATAAACGTCGTTTTATACATGTGTGGCGTTTCTAAGAAACGTCATAGATCTGGCTGCCACAAAATATAAAATGGCGTTTTTGCCCAAAACGCCGCAGCATATGCCATATTATGCCTTGTATAAAGCGGCATTTTTTTTTCTATGTAATTAATGTCAATTTAAATGTCGTAATTATTTTTATTGCCAACAACAATAAATGATACCTCTAAATGCTATTATGAGTGTTTTAATACGACGCTTATTATGGTTATATTATAATTAATGGTGAATGATAATACGTTAGTTCTAAATGTCATAATTTTAATATTAAATAAAAAATATGTAGTATTTTATAATTGTATATCCAATATTTTATAATTATATATCCAGTAGTATTTAATAATTTATCAGATTTCATAATAATATATGTTACATACATATCCAATAGAAGAAAACTAAAATAATAAAACTTTTGTAATAATAACAAAATATCACATTAAAATATTTCATAGTGCAACGTAACATAGTTTATGTTCTAACAGAGTTCACAAAATATTATGTTCCAAGATACTTTTACAACTTACTAAATTGTTCAAACCCACTTCCCTTACGAAATACAAAAAAAAAAACAACATATATATTTAATCTGTCTTGCTGCCTCCACTTAATCCTACAATGTGATTTGGGGAGAAAGCACCACTTGCAACATCTGATGCCTGAAATATTGACAGCAAAAAAAATTAAACACTGTAGCAGGATGTACATGTTAATACTATAGCAAAATTATTTGACGCACTTACCAAACCAGGTGCCATTGCAGCAACATGTTCAGGTACATCCGATCTTGTAGCAATGTAGACAAGCAAGGAGTTCATATGTTCTTTCAAAGCTGGAAATTTAGTTTCCATCTTCACTACCTTATCCTCAACTTGTGGTGAAGGTGCACTTGACCAAGAGAAGTAAAATTGGAGGAATTAAGGTTTTGATTCAATGAGAGTGAAGAAAGGTGAAATTGGGGGAACGAAAGATTTGGAGTGTTTTAAGTTTGGAGGGAACCTTTGTCTTTTCATTCGTTTTGGGGGAACGAAGCATTCGTTTTTCTTTTCATTGGTTTTGCGTTTCCATTATGAGGTAATGAAAACTGGGTGCGTGTCCGAAAATAATATTATGTATAAAACGGCATTTGTAAATGTCGTTTTTAAACTTAAAATGAGGCATTCATTAAGATGTCATTTTATACAGTATAATATGACACTTTTTTTGAAATGCCATATTAAAACCGCCACCACATACATGATTTTTTGTAGTGAGATAAGATTACATAAAAGATTTTATACTAGTTCAGTTTAACAAGATCCCACATCTAGTCTTAACAATTCAAACCTTAGAATTGTTAGTTCTACTAACTTTCACAAAGTTATCAACCCTATCAACTCTTACAACCTAAGAAGATGTATGACTTACCAAACCACTACAATAATCCAGTCACAAAAACTAGAAAACACAAAAAGATATTAGAAGCACGACAAATTCTTTCTCCACCCCTATACCCTTTTCCTGCACCCCCATATAATATTTTAATTCCATCATTGCCCTTAATGAAATGACGTAAATGCCCTTCCCTTAATAAAACAGTCTCCTCTTTCCCTTGCAAGCACCACCGTTCGCAATAAACTCCAGTGCGTTTTCTCTCCAATATTCCTTTTTCGGTGCCATTTTTGAACGTTTCAAGGGTGATTAAACGGTAGGGGAGACATTCCGACGAGTGTGCAGTGTTTATTGAGGGCAAGAAACGATAGGGAGGAAAGATTTTTGCGATTTTTTGAAGTTTCTAAATAGGTAGCCGAATGAGGTCATCCGGTTCTCTTTTTTTGAAATTTAAGAACCGGACACGATACGTCTGGTTCCTAAAATGAGAACCGGATGTAGTGGATGGGGGATGCCATCCGGTGCATATAATGTAAACCGGATGTCACCCCATCCGGTTTACAAAAGTTAAAAAAAAATTGCAAACCGGATGGGTAATGGGATGACCTTATCCAGTTCAGAAATTTGTGAACCAGATGAGGAGGGTCATCCGGTTGACAAAATTTGCAAACCGGATGAGATCAACCCATCACCCATCCGGTTTGCAATGTTTTTAACTTTTGAGAATCGGATGGGGTGGCGTCCGGTTCACAAGTTTACAAACCGGATGACACCCCCCTCCCCTGCATCCGATTTTCATTTTATAAGTTTTTTGTGAAAAGGACGAAGATGCATCCGGTTAATGTTTAGGAGTTTTTTAATTTTTTTTTCTTTTTTTTTCTTATGAGTTGTTGAAATGTTATGTTACAGATGGATAGTCTTTGTCTATATTCAGAAGAAGTAAACAAGGTATCTGGTGAACTTGAAAGTGGTTGCTCAGTTCGGGAAAAAGATTGCATTATTGATTTCACAACTGATAAGGTAAAATTTTTTGTTTTTGTTTTTGTTTATGTTTATGAAATGTAAATTAATTAAATACGAATGTGATATATTGTGCAGGTTTTTGGTACTCGAGACGAATTACTTGAATGGGTTCGCAAGGTTGCATTTAGGCTTGGATTTGTTGTTGTGATACTGAGCTCAGACAAAGCAACTAGAGCACAAGGTAGGAAGACCTATGTCTTGTTGGGATGTGAGAGAAGTGAAAAATATAGAAAGTACAGAATAGATTTAGAGGTTACTATAACCGGCACAAGAAAGTGTGACTGTCCATTTAAATTGCGTGGCAAACCAATAAAAGGTGGTGAAGGTTGGGTTTTGAAAGTCGTATATGGGTTGCATAACCATGAATAGGCTAATACGTTGGTTGGTTACCCTTATGCCAGTAGGTTACGACCCGATGAACACGCTTTAGTTGTGGATATGACGAAAGTCGAGTGAAACCAAAGAACATATTGCTTACCCTTAAAGAGAAAATGAAGACAATGTCACGACACTGAAATAGTTGTATAATACCAGATATACATACAAGAGATCAGTTAGAGGATCAAGAACTAAAATGCAACAGTTGATGATGTTATTGGAGCGTGACAAGTATATTCATTGGCATAGGGTTCATGAGTCCTCCTGAGTTGTAAGTGACATCTTTTGGACTCATTCTGATTCTTTGAAGTTGTTAAATGCATTTAGCAATGTGTTGTTGATGGATACCACCTACAAGACAAATAAGTATAGGCTTCCACTGCTTCAAGTTGTAGGTGTGACATCCACAGGCTTAACTTTCTCGGCTGCATTTGTTTTGATGGCTATTGAACGCCAAAATAATTTCATTTGGGCTTTGCAAAGATTGAGAGGGTTGTTTTTGAGACGAGATGTGTACCCAACAATTATTTTTAGTGATAGGGATCTGGCTCCGATGAATGTTATTGAAGTTGTTTTTCCAGAAGCTTGTAACTTGTTGTGCAGGTTCCACATAAACAAGAATGTTAAGGCCAAGTGCAAAATGCTTGTTCATCTAAGGGAGGCATGTGATGTTGTCATGAAAGCATGGGCAACTGTAGTTGATTGTAGTGATTGTGAAGCATTCCCTAAATGTGTTGAAAAATTTAAAAGTACTTCTTTGGCATGGCCCATATTTTTAGAATATGTGCAAAAGACCTGGATTAAACCTCATAAGGAAAAGTTTGTCAGTGCTTGGACAAATAAGGTAATGCATATGGGCAATACTACATCAAATAGGTATGTTGTTATATATAATGTATATTTATATGTTAAAGACTGTTTTGTTTGTAAAATAATTTTGTCTGTTATATGTAGGGTTGAACAAGCTCATGGGAATTTGAAGCTTATCTTGCAAACTAGCATGGGTGATTTGTGTACATGTTGGGATACAATCAACAATCTCCTTGTCTTTCAACATAATCAGATTAAGGCCTCATTCAAGATGAGTTTAAATGTTGCTACCCGTTCTTACAACATCTCATTGTACAAAGGTTTATTGGGTATGGTAAGCAAGTATGCATTAGTACACATTGCAGAGGAGTTCAATAAGGTAAAATTTGTTGGCTTTGATAAGAAAAAGTGTGGCTATGTTCTTAGATATACTCATGGCTTACCATGTGCTTGTAAGCTTGCAAGATATGATGTTGGTGTTATACCACTAAATGTATTGCATGTGATGTGGATTAGATTTAGTTTCTCAGACTTATCATCAAGTCAATCATCATCTGAGTTGTCTATTAAGCAAGAATGAGAGGTAATTTCTAAACGCTTTGATGAGCTTGATATTGGAGGTAAAATCACCATAAAGGGCAAGCTGGCTGAAATTGCATACCCTACAATGACATCATTATATCCCCTATTGAAAAAGGTTAAGACAAAAGAGTCACAAAAGACTAACTCTGAGCATGTAGACAAGATTCATTCCATGGAGGATAGTTGTTCTACATAGAAGGCTTTAAGGGTGAAGGTAAAATCTCATTCGCAGTTGCCCTTTAAAGTTTTGCCCTGTCTTGATCAATTTCATCCTATTACTCGCCCATACATAGTGGATATTATTGATGTTAAACCTGATGGACATTGTGGTTATCGATCAATTGTTGCATTGTTGGGAATGGGAGAAAAGTCATGGCCATTAATCAAAATGGATCTGTATAAAGAAATATGTCAATGGCGTGATCAATATACAAATATCTTTGGTAGCCATGAGCATTTCGATGAACTTAAGAACTCTTTACTTGTTGAGGGGACATCATCTGTAAGTGTTTATGTTTAATTTTTCATTAACAATTCTAAGTGCAATGACATATTACTAATGTTGTACATATTTGCAGGCAGGTGTTGAGAAGTGGATGACTATACCAGATATGGGTTACGTCATTGCAAGTAAATATAATGTTATTCTTGTTTGCTTGTCGTAGCAACAAAATGTAACCATTTTTACATTACAAAGTAAACCACCTATTGATGTCAGTCAACATCAGATAATATGCATAGGACATGTTTATGGGAACCATTTTGTACAGGAAATTATTATGTTACAAAATTGCCCAACCTGTACTGTCATATTCACTAAATTTTCAAATTCATTTACAGGTTAACTTGGTTGATGGTTGTCCTTTACCAAATGTAGACATTATTTGGACCAATCACAGTTCTCCAGACGCACAATTATGGCTATCTCATTATATTAGCAGAATGCAACTATTTATATTTATGTTAGGATCAAGTACATCATATGTAAATCTTGGTGATGATTGATTAATATATGAAAATTTTCATTTGGTGGAAAATATAATAATTTAGTGAAATTGTACCAACATACTGCATACATAAACCAAGTACCAACATACTTAATACATAAACCAAGTACGAATATAGTGAATACATAAACCAAGTACAAATATAGTGAATACATAAACATGGTCACAAATACATATCAGCTACACATAAAACACTAAGAACTAGACGTCCCTCTCCCTCGGCCACCTCTGTGTTGTCTACTGTATACTTGTCCTTGACGTGAATGTGTGCAAGCCAATTCATAGGCAACTACTGTATCCTCATGTGCATCTCCACAACTAATTGCCCTCTGCAATAGGGTGGCTATCCTTCTGAAGATACTCTGAAAAAATTAAACAATAAAAATAATAATGTAATCATTTACAAAAATGAAATAAAATTCAAAAATGTCAATGTATACAAATACCGAGGGTGGCTGCTGCTACTACTGCTGTGCCGATGAGGCTGGCAGATTTTTGTCATGACTATGACTATGACTACAGCTATGGCTACGACTACGATGATCTGCTTCCTCATCACATCTAATGACATATGGTTGCGACACACGAGTATACCAAGCAATATAGTTCTCTGAGCATGCATGTGGACCGACACTAGGTATTAATGCAGTGACAACATTATCAGAAAAATTCGTGCATTAACTGTATTAAAAGCAGCTATATCTTGCAGTGGAGGAGGAGGTGGTATGGTCTACATATACCCATACTGTCTCAGAACTCGATCAGGAAGGTGCATCTGAATGGTATGTCCATATTGGAGAAAACCCTAAAAAAATGAAATTGGCTCAAGAGGCCGGAAAACTCTATGAGAAGTGTATGGACACCAGATGACACTAGAGAGGGTTAATCGATCTAGTTGTTATCAGACATCAACCAACCTAGAGGGATGTCGACTGACCACATATCGACAAGCTCGTGGAAGTTCTTCACTATAGCTCGGGTTTACATCTTTATTTCCCATATGTGGAAAGTGCTCGTATATCCATGCCTGTCAATAATAAATGAAGTTATAAGTAATAAAACATAACCTTCTAAGTTATTTAGTGGTAATAAAATATGTACCTGTAATAGAGTAATGAAAACACCCAATTGTTTGGTCCCAGCCAGAGAAGCATCTCCTAGCTAATCATACATATGTGCCAAAACAACTGCTCCCCAGGCATAGCTACCACAAATTGCAAGCTACCAAAATAGTGTCAAATAAGAAATGGAGACAGATGTGGCACTTTTGTCAACAAAAATTGTGCATCTAATTAGATGCAACAAATATGCCCTTGCAACAAACTCCCAGTCTTCATTTTCACAGCATGCCTCGTAGTGATCTCTCAACCAACTTAGGAGTACAACATTGCCACGACCATCCCGTAAAGCGGCATTAGCAACACCATCAGGAACACCTAATAGTTTCCACATCACAGAAACAACTCCACTGTTGTCTAACCTATCAAAAATGGGAAACTGCCCCATAATAGGTAGGTGGAGTAGGCTTGACACGTCATCCAATGTGATTGTGATCTCACCAAATGGCATATGGAAGGTATTGGTGTCCCGATGCCACCTCTCAACAAATGCGCACATTAGTCCCTTGTCAGCTACCTTATAGCACATGTTGCATAGAGGCAATAATCCGCTATTGACAGTCAAAGCAAACACCTCAGTACGAGGAAGACCAAAGTTGTTCACTTTTCTCCCATGGGAGACTAACTTTAGAATTCCACGATCCTAAACAAAATACAACAAATGATATAAAAAAGTTCACATATTAAACACAAATTCAATACAACAACTTATAACATAATCTTACCTCACCCTCCCACAGCCTCAATGCTACATGATGATTATAACTTACCAAAAAGGACATATCAAATGGTCCCCCAGGAAAACCTACCACCTCAGTAGCCTTACCCCCTACCAATGTGAGGAGCTACACCACCAATATCAGCAGCATCAACAGGAGGAGCACTAGATGAAGCACCTCGATCTCCTCTACGCACTAATGTTGTAGGCCTTTTACGGCCTTCAGTTGTGAAGATGCTCCTTTGGTCCTCGTCATATCTGTCAGTGCACAAAGTTACACCGTACAAAGTTAAAAAAATATTTGGACAATTGATAATCGGATGAGAAGGTCATTCGATTGTCATTTGAAAAAATTGACAACCGGATGGCCTCCTAATCCGGTTTACAATTTCACATAATTGTAAATCGGATGAGCAGGCTATCCGGTTGTCAATTTTTTTCAAATGAGAACCGGATGACACCTTCCATCCGGTTTACAATATTATGAAATTATGAACCAGATGGGGGTGCCATCCGATTTTTATATTCAATAAAAAAAACACACCAGATGAGCCCATCTGGTTCTCAGTACACAGATAAGAGAAAACACCCCTTCGCCGTTGACAGCCCCCCAAATCCCAAATCAACTACTCTAATCATCAAAATCACTTACTAATTGCTAATAAATATCACAAATTGCTTACCTTATGCTTCTTTGAAGGATTAATTGAAAATTTTGCAGAATGAAGGAATGAGACGCGCGAGACGGAGAACTGAACCGGATGAAACAGATCTCAATCGGATGAGATGCGACTGAACCAAATAGAGGAAGAATTCGTCCGCGGCACACCAGAGAGCTTGGACGAATGACGGTGGTCACGGTTACTAGCGACGCACTTTGAGAGAGTTAGGTTTAGGGTTTGAGAACTGAATGGAATAGTGGCACGCATATAGGGGGTGAAGGGGGTGGAGGCTAGTTCTGACTTTGCACATTTAAGTGAAGGGTATAATGGACATTTCAGCTTTGGTATGGGGTGCAAGAAGAGGGTATGGGGGTGGAGGAAGAATTTGTCTAGAAGCACACACAAAAATAAGCACTATACAACATGAAAATCTTAAGAACACAAATGGTGTGAGAGAAAAGCTTTTGAAAAGCTCAATTAATGTTGCTTTCGATTGTAAAGGCAGTATATGAAAATGTTAAGCCATGTGATTCATTTATAGAGTTTCAAAATCACATTAAAAGTTAATACTAACAATTTTAATCGATTATAAAATGTTCAATCAGTTATTTTTTTTAAAAAATATTGCAAATATTTTTGTTTTAATCTATTAAGACAAGTTTTGATCAATTAAATTACCGAGATCAAAATTTTCAACTTTCTATGTTAATAGATTAAACAAGAAATGATCAATTATCTTGTTATGAACTTCAACACAAATAGTTTAATCAAGTAAGAACAACATAATCAATTATTATGTTCTTAAGTCTTTTAAAATAGTTTTTTTCTTTTCAAAATACATTTGAACTCATTTTACAGTGGTTGTGTGAGTTGATATTTTCATTACCTTTATCTACAACATCAAAAGCATCATCATATGATATTTGAGGCGTTCTTCAATACTAACAATAACAAGAAGGAATTTCATGTTATGTATTTGTATCTATGGGTTAGAAGATTTCGATAAAAATAAAGTTAACATCCAATATTAGATCATGCATCAATTGTTAGTCATCATAAAAAAGAAGGAGAATATTTTTAAATTTGAAGAAATATCTAAGTCTTAAGAGAAATTATTTTAATAAAGATGATTTAAGGCATAGACTTATGAGTTATTTTAAGTGTTTTAGCTTTTATTGTATTATTTTAAGTGTTTTAGCTTTCATTTTTATTTATTATTTTAAATGTTTTAGCTTTCATTTTTATTGTATTATTTTAAGTGTTGTAGCTTTCATTGTATGTGGTTATGAGATTTACAAGCACATAACCTATATCAAAATTAAAAAAAAAAAGTAATTTTTAAAAATCTAAAAATAAAAAGAAATTTTTTTTATAACCTTATTAATCGAGTGGTTATTGTTTAACTTCATTCGTTAAACAATAAATAAACTCCTTATTTATTTCGAAGGAGTAAACTTCCCACCAATACATGGTCAATAAATAAGAAGTCAAGAAATAACAAAAACAAAAATAAAGTTCATCATATATTTATAATTAGAGACTTAACTTTCTAAATTTAGATATTTTTAATCGAATTTTTATTAATTTTTTTATTATATTAAACATTCAAAACTTTTATATTTTTTATTGAATATTTGTCATTTAACTGGATGACATAATTATTGATCACTTATATCTGTATATTAAGAAATGAGATTTTTATTATTACGATATTTCCTAGCATATCTTCTGCAAAAATTAAGTAAAATGATGAAGATAATATGTTATCAGTTAAGAAAAAAATTAAGCAAGAATAACTCAATTAAAAATATAAATTTTTAAATAATCAATAAAACAAAATAATTTAATACGGACTAAATTTAAAATGTAAAAATATTAAAATTTACGAAAAAATTAAAATTTAATTAAATCTGTTTAAAATATAAAAATTCAGTGGCTAAAAATGACATCACTCGCTATATATAAATCCGTTGATCTTTGTTCAGCTTCTTTGAAGAACAACAACAAAGAAAGCCTGAGATCAGGACTCTCTCTCTCCCCTGACTTATGCCAATCATTATCCCTAACAACCACAGACACTACTCAGCACTGCCCACAATACCTTCCAAGTAAATCACCCCTTTAAAAAAGGGCAAACCGGTCCATAAATACCCTATAAATTAAAAGCCCTCTATTTTCATTCCCACTCAAATTCACATGATATCAAAACATCACAACAACAAAACCACCTTATAGTTTATATTACAAATCAAGCCATTATTCTCTCTGAAGATGATCACCGGAGAAGATTTGTACAAGGTGATGTGCGCCATGGTGCCGCTGTACTTCGCAATGCTGGTGGCATACGGTTCCGTGAAATGGTGCAAGATGTTCAGCCCGGACCAGTGTTCCGGCATAAACCGCTTCGTGGCGGTTTTCGCCGTTCCGGTCCTCTCTTTCCACTTCATTTCGATGAACAACCCTTACCAAATGAACACCAGGTTCATCATCGCCGACACACTCTCCAAGCTCCTGGTCCTTCTCCTCCTCTCGCTTTGGGCCCTTTTCTTCTCAAAAGGGTCCCTGGAGTGGCTCATCACTCTCTTCTCCCTCGCCACCCTCCCCAACACCCTCGTCATGGGCATTCCCCTCCTCCAAGCCATGTACGGCGACTTCACCCAGTCCCTCATGGTGCAACTCCTCGTCCTCCAATGCATCATTTGGTAACCAACCTCTTCTTTCTTCTTCCTTCTTTCTTCACTCTCAACTCAAATCTCACCATTATAACTCATATTCGCTTTCACTTTCTTTTTCTTCTCACTGACCACTCATCAACCTTTCAAATACATAATTAGTTAAACACATAAATATTTTATTTTTCCTTTATGGTATATTACACAATCCATATTTTCTCATTTCTTTCTTTACTTCCAATTACATTATTTATTGTATTAATTTTTCCCTGACTAATTTTTAGCTGCACAATCCATTTTAAGATTTTTTTTTTTTTTATCGTAACATAAAAGTAACGTTTTTGTACAAATAAATAGTTAGACTATTTCCTAAAACTTATATTAGTTTTTGAATGGTAAATACTATTAATATATTAGTTTTGGATGATCAATAATTAGTGGAGTAACGAAGTGAAGTAATTTTAATTGTTAATTAAATATCAATAGTGGACAATACAACATTGATTTCTATTAATGATAACAAATTTTAATCATTTTTTAAACAACTTATAATGCAAATGCATAATCAAGACTAGTCAATGTTTATTTTTTGAGCTTATTTTAAAAAATGTTCGTTTCATTTTGCAGTCATGTAGTATTATGAATGGCATTTTTTTTCATCGTAATTAACTAATTTTGCTGCTTTTTTTTTTTTTTCAATTTGACTGAACACACGTGTGGGCGAACGGTGTTTTGCTTCAGGTATACTCTACTTCTGTTTTTGTTCGAGTACCGAGCTGCGACGCTTCTGATCCAGAGGCAGTTTCCGGGACAAGCGGCGGCGTCCATCACGAAATTCGAGGTGGACGGCGACGTTATATCGCTGGACGGCCACGACATGCCGCTGCGGACGGAGTCAGAGACCGATGACCTAGGGCGGATCCGGGTGCGGATCCGGCGATCCGTTTCGTCGGCGCCGGAGTCCAGCTCCTCCATCGGCAACGCCGCCGTCCTCACTCCGCGACCCTCCAACCTCTCCAACGCCGACATTTTCTCCATCAACACGCCGCTGCACCTGCACGACGGCGATCTGCCCGCCGGCGCCAGCCCCCACCTCTCTGGCTACGCCTCCTCCGACGCGTACTCGCTGCAGCCCACGCCGCGGGCCTCCAACTTCAACGAGATGGAGGCCGGCACCCCCGTCTGGGGGCGTTCTCCGGCCGCCGGAGGAAGAGTGTGCCTCCAGTCATCCCCGGTGGCCAGGGTTGTGTGGGAGTCGCCGGGGAAATACGGTAGAGGAGAAGAGAGACAAAGCTGCAAGGACATTACTCTCTCAGGTACGTGTATGTGTGTGAGTGGGTTTTTTATTTTTTGGTCAAAGTTTTTCGTTTATTTTTTAATACATCTTTATCTAAAACATGTTTTATTATTAATTATAATTTTATAAACTATTAAATTAGATCAAAGAATTAAAAGAATATGTATAATTAACATTTTCCGAACTACAAATCGTATGGCGATGCATAAATTTTATAATATTAATCATTTAATGATATATTTCTTTTTCATTTTCTTTATGACTTGCTTATACTATTATTTCTTTCTCCCTCTTCTTTATGACAAATATTTTATCTCATGAGAAGTTTTTCTTCTCTTCATTTCATTTCTTTATTTCTTTAGTTTATTGCTCATTCATCTAGAAAATACTTCTGCACAATTCTTGTGCCCTTTATTTTCAAACTTTTTGTATTTTTATGTTGCTCCATACCATATTTATAAAATTTGAAAAGATGGTTGTAATTGTTAGCTAGGTGAAATAGGAAGATAAAGGAAAATAGAGAAATAGCAACGGTCCCGTGAATGAATGGTGTCGTTATGCCGCAAATGAGAGGAAAGACATGTCATTTTAATGGCAGTGTGTTTGTTTGCATGTAAATGAGAATTATGAGACATTGGTAGTTGTAGATTGAGCTTGCGCATGCCCATGCGAGCTTTTCAGGCACGTACGTTTTGTCCCCGACCCTCGTCAGCTATGTTCTTTGTCGTACTCTCACCAATTCATTGCTCATGTCCTACTCACAATTTTTTCAATACATTTTATTTTGGATGAAGCCAAATAGAATGAAAAACTATATATATACAATTGTTTAACTGTTTTAATATTCCTTTGTTCTCTTCTTCTCGCATTAGTTTTAGTCTTCATTAGTTTTCTTCGTGGCACTTTCTCTTTTCGTATATACACTGTGGATGAGAATTGCCTTTATTTAAAATTTCCTTTTTTAGTATCTCTCTTTTCTTTTTCATTGGTTATAGGAGTATATAAAATAGGAAAATAATCTGTGGATACCGGAACACTAGATAGTATCTACAGAGAGAAAGATTGAAAAACTTAGGCATGATAAATAAAATGTTGGAAAAAAATATAAATGAAAATAATAAATATTAATGAGATATATATATGATTGTGTACGTATTATTATTCTATAAAATAGAAGCTTTAATTATATTTATTGTTACTGTTCATCAATGAAAAATATTTTTCGTAATAATGAGTTTCCTAAGATAGATAATATAAAATTCAATAAATTTATTTTATATGACAACATTTCGTTGATTGATCTGTAATTATTTTACTTTAGGCATATTGGTTATTCTAATACATATCTTTGTAAAAAAGTCTATATGTATGACGGAATGGAATAAAAATTTCATTTCATTTTACTCACTATCAAATATTCTACCATAAATTCTTTTTTTGATTTTGTGTTTAGCACTGTGCATGTGTCGGTACTGGAAATTTTAGATTATGAGCCACAGAGGAACGAGGAGAAAATAATGACAACTTTCGCTTTCCTAGGTAGAAGTCATAGCTTAGAAAACAAAGCAAATGTCAATTTGATATGAAATCATCTGATTTTATTTAACCTTAACCAATCTAAAATCATTTTTATTTTCTTACATTTAAATGTAAGATTTCAAATACCTACATGCCTAATCAAACATAGACTGAATCAATTTAGGTTAAGCATGTTTTTTCTTGAAGAGAAACTTGCATCTTTTTAGGTGTAAGTGCTTTCCTTTGCGAAACTACTGTTCCAACTTTGGTAATTCTTGAAGCAAATCATGGTTTTGGTTATCTTCCATCATAAACTGTAAACTATGCACGTGAGAAATGACTATGCATATTAAACTCTGAAAAAGGAGTTAACAGGATGGGTTCATAATTTGATTTTAGATCCTGAAGAGTACTCTGAGGCACTAGACCGGTGGTCCCTCCTTGCCTCTCACGCCATCCCTAAAGTGAGAAAACATGTAGTTACTTAAAATATAAAAAAAATACAAGTGGTCAAAGCATTATAGAATTATTTACCTACATATATAAATTTGCCACTTTGCTTAGTCAGAAGCTTAATTGATACTAGCCATCATTTGGAAGAGAGCACGTGTGTAATGATGATAGAAGTAGTATCATTCCCTAATTGGTGGTGAAAATGGAGTACAGTCTTCCAAATCATAACACCGAATCATAGGCACCTAAATTTTCATTTTTCATTAATTTTTTTCTTTACTTTTCCTTCTATTTATACTACTCAACTCGAATAAATTTGTTTCTGGTAAAAATATTTATGAAAAAACAAACAAAATATTAATTCACCTCAAAGATAAAGTAAAAGACTTTTTAAGAAATATTTCTTACAATCTTTTTATATTATTTTCAGGATCACCTTGCTTTATTACATTTTTTATCTTATCTTTTTACTTTTTCACTGGTTCACATCTTCGGTGGCTTTCAAATAGGTATAAAAGACATCAAACAGTCTAATAAATAATTATGTTTTATTTTTGAAATTATTTATAATAAGATAGTTACATAGGTTCTGATACTGTGATGGGTGTTTATATTTATCTTTATGCGGAGTAAAATATTATTTTTTATTCTTAATTGTGATGTAAGTCTCCTTCTAATTATTCATACTCAACAATGAAACGCAAGCTTATCACAACTTTTCGTTTCGAATCTCTTCATATGTTATGTATAATCATTTTTGACAATTAATGACAGATAAAGAAATGAGCTTCAGAGACAGCACCAAAATCCCAATGCCGGGGGATCCTGCAGACCCTAAAGACACAGTTGTCAATGAGCAGAAAATGCCACATGCCTTTGTGATGATGAGGCTTATTCTGGTTGTAGTGGGAAGAAAACTTTCCCGAAATCCTAATACATATTCTAGTGTATTAGGACTTCTTTGGTCTTTAATCTCTTTCAAGTAAGTCATACAAACCTCTTTACGGTAAAGTAATTAGTACTAATGTAAGAAGAGAAATAAATAAAAAATAAGTGAAAAAGAGATAGTTCCATGAACAATAAGTGAAAAAGAGATAGTTTCATGAAAAATAAGTGAACAAAAAAATCATCTTCATTTATTTTTTTAAGGTTACATTAAAACTTATGAATAATGAAATGTGTATTTCCCTAATATCAATATTTGAAGTCTCAAATGACCTTCACGGCTATCTAGTCATAAAATATACTTATCCTTAATTAAACATGTTTGAATACTTAATTATGAATCAACCATAATCTTGATTATCTAAGAGTAAACTATTTCGATTAAAAGCTTTACATAATTGATAATGAACATGTCATAATTAATTATGCACCATCTCCACTGTTAACCAACACCATATTTCAAAAATATGACAGAAATTTGTTTTAAAATTTTAAACTAAAATAATATTATAAGAAGGATATCATAACAATGTTTACTGTTTTTTTCTTATTTCAAATGAAACACACATTCACACTTTTCGCTATTATTCCACTCTCCTTCATTTCATTCACACAGTTTCATTTTCTATTTTATTTTCTTCTTTTTCATTAATTTTCAACCAACTTTCCTCACTTTAGACTAAACTATTTCTATCGCTGTAAAATTTCATATTCAAAAACCTTTTATGTATGTGTAATTAGCAGCCATTTAAATTTCATACATTTTATGATGTGATTTTACAGATGGAATATGGAAATGCCAAGTCTCATCAAATCATCCGTCAAAATCGTCTCAGATGCCGGCCTTGGGATGGCTATGTTTAGCTTAGGTATTACATTTATATATATATATATATATAAACAGCATTAATTATAATATTTCACCGCGTATACTATTACCTCTGTATTCAAATATAAGAAAAATATATTGAATAAACTGAAATATAAACCAAGTAAAATTAATTTAATCATATATAATGTTATCATTAAGAATATTCTCTTAAGTTCTAAATACCATTTTGAATAATATGATAAAGGGTAGTTTAAAAAATAGGTTTTTATATGAAATATAAAAGTTTAATGACCTTAGGTAAAACTATCATAATTGGTATGAAAGTCTCGAAGTAGTATATGCATCACCATTTTGCCCATGGCCTCATTCAATTTCTGCATGATAATTTTTGTATAAAGAAAGAGAAGCAGATAGACGTACACACATGGAGTTACTTTATATAT